>Ga0315283_10001215_pt1 | contig 20438 bp, 34 predicted proteins | sample YL17G09_0_MG_FD_204541 | JGI IMG/M metagenome (GOLD analysis project Ga0315283, IMG submission 204541) | Sediment microbial communities from Yellowstone Lake, YNP, Wyoming, USA - YL17G09_0 | ecosystem: Environmental > Aquatic > Freshwater > Lake > Sediment | place: USA: Wyoming | collected... | reverse complement strand
TGGAATTACTTGGTCTTAGCCATTTTTATGCCTATTTAGGTCAAAATATACCCCCATTTTTTGGGGGGGTCCCGGGCAAAGCTTGAGGACTGGCCGAACTACTTCTTTACTGAAGACCCCCCTATTTTTGGCCCTTTTTAACCCGAGAATTTGCTTTGTCTGGTCACACCAGCTTGATGTCGAACGACATGAAGCTTTTCGGATCCAGTGCATAAATTTTATTAGGAGCTATATATGGACTTGAGATGAGTTTGATCGGGAAGGAGATGTCTATTTTGTCGATGGCGTTGGGAATCTGTACGGTGAGGCCTTCGGCGAAGGCCCCGGCGATCTGGATAACCTGACAGCCGGGGCAGAGCCAGATGGCGCGAAGCTTGGCGATCTGCTGAGCGAGCTTCTCTTGTTCAGCACAGCAGGGCAAGTCCGGCGGGTACGTATGCAGCAAGTGACACGGGTCGAGGGTGGGCATCGCGTCTAAGTTACCGATAACTTTGTCTGTCAATACGAGTTTTCCATAGTAGGTCAGGCCACACTTGCCACATTTGAGAATGGCCACCGGGCCGTTGGCCAGGCAGTGGACGTGCATGACGCACTTGGCGCAGAGATCAGGGTTCATTGCCATTCCTCCGGTACTTGCAAAAGGACATGCAGCTCCGCTGAGCAATTGCGACACAAAAAGTGCTGGGCTACTGCTGCTTCCCAGATCTGCTTGATGAGGAGGGTGTGTTTGGGGCAGTTATTGGGGATCTGGACCTGAGGGCCAATCTCGCTCAGGTCCAGACCTTGAAAGTGGGAGGAACCGTAGGCGGTCGGTGGAGGGTGCCGCTGGCTGGCGATAGTTGTAACCGGATAGATTCCTTTGCATTTTTGGCACGGGGCTAGATGATGGGGGTACTCTCCGTGGGCGATGCATTGGACAATGACTGAGCAGTCTTGGCAGGATTGGGTGTTCATGGGGGCGCCCCGCGGCACTGCTCGCACATGAAGTGGGTGCTCGAGGCTCTCGTCTCGTTTTTCGAGTAGCACTTGGGTGGGTTTTCTGCCATTCGGTATCCGAGGGTCCCGTCCACCCTTCTGAGCATGAGCTCATAGGTGACCCGGTGGCACTTGAGGCAGGTAATAACCACATAATATCCGATATTTACTAGGCCTTCGGCCAAGCAGTTGATAAGCTCTGGGCAGAGTGAACTCGACTTCGGGCAGGGTCCGATGTGTGATAAGTTTTTGGTCATATAGGTACTCCGCTTTTTTCACAAGTGGGGCACACGTAGCTACGCTGTGTGAATCCCCCCATTTTTGAAAACGTCTTTCCGGGGGTCCTCTGGAGACATGGAGGCAATATGTTGATGGTCATCTTCCGGGTGAGGGCGCTGGTCGAGGTCCACATGGCAAGTAGGCGAGCGAGCCCGCAGACCGAGCAGGTCACGGTTTCGTACTGGAAGCGTTCTGGGATCCCTTCGCTCAGGCAATAGATCAAGAGCTCGCAGTGGTGGACGTGGCTCTTGCATTTCAATTTTGAATAGGGCAAGATGGTCATGGTCATGGGCATTTAGGTTTTCTCCTGAGGATAGTAGTTGGATCCCAGAATCCTCCATTGTTGTATCCGATGGTTCCTTTCTTGATTTGCCGACAGTGATAGCAGAGAAAATTGTTGCCAACGCCCTTGTAAAATAGCTTACTATCTTCAAATATCCAGATTCTGGGGCAGATGCTTCTTCTGGGCGGCACCAGGGGCGTTTCGACAGGCCTGGCTTGCAGGATCGGGGCCTGTAGAGCAAGAGTGCTGTGAGGGTCTAGCTCGATCACCTGGGTACATACGCTGCAAACGGCCAGTGGCAAGGCTCGATCTGGATCCTGGCCAATACAGAGCAGGGCTCTTGGACACTCTGGGCAGAAGCTCTGGTCAGTCACAGGGGATGCCCCCATCTCCAGCTTCCGTTGCCCTGGTTGTGAATGAACACGGTAACGCCATTCCGTCTACAGGCAGGGCAGACAATACTGTCTCGAACGCCCTTGGGGGCGAAGTCCAGGATCCATTTCCGGGGGCATATCCTGGGAAGGCCGTGGGTTTGAGGCACCAGGGCCTGGTTATGTGTGATCATGTATGTCTCTTCGTCGATAGCGAACCTTGCTGTGTCATAAGACCTTGAAATTTCTACTTCAAAGGTCTGTCGGCAGCCGTTGCACATCGCTATGGGTAATAGTTCGTCCGTCGACCGAGCAATACATAGGAGCGCGCGGGGGCACTCCCCGCAGTAGATCGTACTGGTCATGACTTCTTCTCCAACTGGGCATGAACGCCGAGGCCGGTGAAGACCCGAGCTTCGAAGTAGCGCATGTGCTGTGCGTGCTGGCATTGGTCACAGCGGCTGCCCTCGTAGATTTTGTGGGGTTTGAGCGAGGTGTCCAGACACATCGGCTTCGATTTGACCAGAAAGTTCTTGGGCCGGCGGTCAGGGGTAAACTCATCGTAGCTCGAGGTGAATTCGACAGTGACGTAGAGTCCCTGGCACGACTCGCAGAGCATCAGCAGGAATTCATTGTCGGGTAGTGGTCCGTGAGCCAGGCACCAGATGTAGAGGGGGCAGCCGTGGCAAATGTCGTCATGTAAGGGGTCCATGGGAGGCGCTCCTCTCTACGGCAAGCGAAGCTTTCATAAGCGCGTCGATCCGGTCTCGGCATTCTTGTGAGCAGTAGATCCATTCGACGTTCATGCGGGAGTCTTGGATGCGTTTGATGCAAGGGGAGATGGCTATCACGGGCAAGAAGGCCTGTGGGTCCAGTAAGTGTTGGTCCATGTCGAAGATCACCTGGATCCGGAATATTTCACAAGCAGGGCACCTGCTAATTTTGAAATACTCTTTGTGCAGCTCCCCATTGGCCAGGCACCAGATGGCCAAGGGGCATTTTTTCTTCGCTAGCTGGCATCTGGATAACACGACCATGCGCTCTCCTTTCAGGGCGGAACAGGTGGGGTTTTACGGATCTCGAGCGATCCGGCGCATGCGGGGCAAAGGTACTCTGCATGTAGGATTTCTGGTAAATCTATGCAGCACGGTGGCGCAGTGCCCACGCGATACTCATGTTTTATGGTCGTTCCGTACGATTGGCCCAAGGCTTCGATATAGGCCATCTCTTCTCGGTAGACGATCAGGATCAGGCCGTCGCAGCGAAAGCAAGTATAGAGTTGTTTGCGTGGAATCTTAGAGATGGGGTTTGTGGCCAGACAGTGGACATGCAAATTACAGCCTTCGCATGTCAAAGGTATGTTTTCCGGTTTCTTCTTTTTCTTGGCATTCATCGCAAATGTAATTTCCTCCTTTAGAGATATAGGCGCAAGCTTGAAATTTGGGTACTTTGATTACCATATTAGCATCCGCATGCACTTGACGAATGTGTACGACTTGCCCGCACGTATTGCAGTAGCATTGCCAGGCATTGTACGAATTGTCCGTATAGAGGGGCGGTCCGTAGGCCATGCAGATCAAGAGGACCGGGCACTCTTGGCAGTCTTTCAGGTTGTACCTGGACATGGCTTCTCTTTCTCTGGCTTGTAGTAGTTCGAGTCTGAGTCTTCAAGACAAGCCTCACAGATCATGACTCCTTCTGTAAGGTGGCCTTGAGTGTGAATGCAGCGTGGTAAGTTGGTCGTCCAGAACCCTCCAATCGTCACTCCATGTTTCTCGTTGAATTCGGTGTTGTGGACGACATAGCCAATATGGACCAAGAGCATCTTGCAGCTTACACAGCGACTTATGTGAACGTTATAGCGCTTTGCGTAATCACGCAACGGTCCATGACCCAGGCACCAGAGCAGACTGGCGCAGCAGGTTTCTGTGCAAAGATTTTTTTGCCCTGCAAAGAACTCAGTCAAAGTCGTCAATGACTCTCTCCTTAGGGAAGCCCGTACGATTCTGGCAGTATGGGCATATACGTATTTGGTTGTAGGTAGGGGGTGGGTTGTCGAATCGTTTTCGCCATTGGTTCCCACACTCGATGCAGGCATATCGTAGGAATCGATACTTGGACTTTTTCTCGTTTGATTTCTTGGCCATGTGTCAATTTTATCCTAAAACTTGACTGGAGTACCTCAGATTTGCGATCATGGATTAGTCCTCCGCAAGGAATCGAGTGGGAACAGAGTTGAAAGGTCATCGTTGCCTGGGCCACCTTATCCCGAGTAAGGTGGCTTTATTTTTATCTATTCTTGTACTTATTGAGCCTCTTGCACGATGAGCAGATAAACCATCCAGTTGATTCTTCGGGAAGATTCGCGCTGCATTTCACTCGCTTCGAGATGGACAACCTTCGCTCTGGTGTTTGCTTGGATGTGGTGGGGAAGTGAAGTTCGAAGGATGTTCGTTTGCACCATAGGCATGCTTTGTGAATCAGGGCCGGTCTATCACTATGGGGCAACTTGATCAGTGGTCCATAGGCCAAACAGAATATGTGTAACTCGCATAACTGGCAGGGCTTGACGTCAGTCATGGCGATTTACCCGGTAAATATGATTCTTCGATTATGGCACGAACTTCGGCCCGGTGGCACTCAGGGCATTTGTAGTCTGGGCTGTCGACTATCGGACAGCAGGATAGTTTCTTAGGGATGAGGTGCCGTTCGTATCCCCAGTACACTCGGGTGCGGATCAGGACCAACCGGTTGCAGGCGTTGCAGAGCCGCTGCCACACGGAGCCGATCTTGTTGGCTCCCTCAGCAAGATTAACAAGAGGCAGTCCACTGGCCAAGCAGGTCGTGAGCATCGGGCAGGTCATGCATTCTTCGAGTTTGTATCGGTATTCGGCCATGGTTGACCCATCTTTTCTGGTGAGATCGAGCAGCCCATCGATGTTCCCTGTATGATGGCATCGACGAACTTCGAGTTGATAAGGGCCACGCCCTCGGGGTCAAGGGCCTTCTTGAGCTCTTCTTCGGGGGTGCCTGCTTTTTCAGCTCGGATGATCTTGGCCTTTTCGACGATGGTCGCTGGGATAATGAGCTCGCCACCAGCTTTGCAAGCGTCGCAGGTCTCGTCTTTGGACCTGTATACTTTTCGGCCCATCTGGCATTGGGATTCTCCGTATTGCTTGAGCATGGAGACGAAATAGTTCTCGATTCTAAAGCGATTCGCCATGCCGCACTTGCCGCATCTGATCTCGCAGATGATCTTTTGTGAGTTATCTTGTATGCAGTTTAGCATTTCAGTGCAGTTGATTGAGCAGTTCAGGGGTTCGTAGGGAATACTCATGATTTCTTCTCCTGGATATTGAGTAGCTTGCGAATAAAATCTTCTGGGTCTCTGACGAATCCTGCGTATCCTTCGTTGGACATGCCTAGATATTGAGCGAGGGTCTCGCTCGAGTCCGATGCATGCCACTTGTCGATCTCGTTGTTCAGGCGCTTGTGTAACCAATCGACGCGGGCTTGATCGATGTCTTGCAGATCGCTTTTATTTGATTTCACCATTTGGTTCACTCCTTGGCAAGTAACACTTGGGACATTGATCGTCAAACCGAACGACGGTCTGTTTGCCGTAGGGGCAGTTGCCCCCAGCGATAGTTTTGTGATAATCGTAAGGGTCTATTCGTTTAGCGAAATACTGCATGGTCTTAGCCCCGCAACGCCGACAGATATATTCTATCCGGGTCATGTTTCGTACGCCCAAACAGCGCACGAGCTCGCATGGATTACAGGCTCTATTTGCTTGTTCCTGGGCGAGCTCAAGTGATAGCGACATGGTGCCCCTCTCTTAGCCGGTTGGCCAGGCAGCGCTCGGAGCCCTCGTCATTGGGTTGATGGGTTCGAAAGGAGATGATGATGAACCGGCCATAGGGACAGTAGGGCATCGACGCAGGCCAGGCACCGTCCGGTGACCTCGACGTAGGTCTTCTTGCCGTAAGGGCAGTAGCCCTGGTGATAGGGGTATCTTTCGTAACTATCCCGAGGCTGGCGGGTGAAGCGGATCGAGCTGATCTTCTCGCAGGACGTACAGACGCGAATCACCCGGTACGGGCGCCGATTGGCACAATGGACCACAGTGCAGACTCGACAGAGTCGAATTGTGTATTCGTAAATATCTTCAGGAGTCATGTTCGTCTCCAAACTTGTAATAGTTTACCAAGGGAGATGTGTGCTTCGTCAGGGGGAAGTGGCACGGCTCGGCCTTCTTGCTGCGGCAATCAGAGCACATGTAAATGGGCTCTGTGTACATCTCTCGCCCATGGGGACAAGTGCCCAGGATCATACATCGAAGCTGGGTTCGATCGGAGATACCGATCCATTGGAAACCGTAGAGCAGCCCACAGAACTGGCAGACCAGTCGCAACCGATAGAGGTGGCTCAGGCTCATACACTTGATGAAGTCGCACTCAGGGCAAGGGACACGGGCCATAATATGGACGGGACTGGTCATGGGGACTCCTTCAGCATGACGCCTTTATGGCGCTTCCTGTGAGCGTATTCGCGCTGCAAACAGTCAGAGCATTTGAGGATCAATTCGGTTACGATCTTTTGACCCTGAGGACATACGCCGAACCAGACAGTATTGATTCTTGGAATATGCGATCCTTTGTACTTGGGAGACCATGAAACGATCCAGATGCGATTGCAGTATGTACACTTCCTTCGAATCGTGATCTTGGGGGCGAGAGTCAGGCAGCGAATCAGGATGCAAAGGGTGCATGTAGCGTTTAGGTCAGGCATCCTTCCTCCGGTTTTTTTCTTTCAAGGATCATATGAGCACAGTCTGATCCTTGAGGCTTCAAGAAATAGCAAGGGCATATCTCTGGGCCTACGTTTACAAATCCCAACGATTCGAGCTTCTCCCCAAATCTAAAGGTGAGAACGTTCTCGACGTACAGGGGAAGCGCGGGGTATTCACTACGAATCCTATTGAACAGTTTTGTAAAAGCCCCTCTGTTTTTTTCTTCAACTTCCAGTGAGGCAAGGTCCAGAACCGGGTAATAGGCTACCCCTTGGATCCAGCGTTTTGTGTATCGAACGTACAACGTGGAGAATCCTGGCTCAAAGATATGCATGCGTAGCCTATGTTGAGTTTTGGCGGTTTCGATGAATTGGTCAAGATTCATTTTGTGATTTCCTTATGGGCTCGGAGTTGAGCTTGAGCTTATCGGCAAGTTCGGAGTTGAGTTTGAGCTTATCGGCAAGTTTGGCGATGGCATACATTTTCTGCGATCTTCGTTGGAAGCAATCGACGCATATACCAAATTTCATTGTGGCCTGGCGGCCGTAGGGGCATTTGATAAGCATCCCTCTGGAACTTGTCAGAATACCGTGGGGCCCTTCGGACTCATCTGGCTCACGCAGAGAATGGATGCGTGGCACTCTGTCATCGCGCATAGACTGGTGCCAGTCCTTCATCTTTAGGCAATCTCGGCAGACAAAGGCCCCGACGATCTCTTGCTTCGTGGGTATGGTGGGACTGACGAGGCAGTTGATGATTTTGCAGTCTTGGCAGGCGTTGATCTGGATTGTGGAAATTTGTTCCATTTTTCGTGTTCCTTGCAATTCATGATGTACGGTTTTCGATTTCGTAGACACCACGGCTTTTTCTTGTGTTCGACAAATTCGAAAGTTGACCGGCCCTCAAGATCATAGTGACATTTGGTTCCGTATATTTTGCATTCGTAGCACCGGAAAAGGAGAATTCTCTCTTTTTGCTTTTTGCTCATCTTGGGGCGAACCATGCAGAGCAGAGCTTTTTCGCAAGAGGCGCAATCAGCGGTATTTCTAAGCATGTGGATGTACCGGATCGCACTCGTAGAAGTAACCATCTTTGTCTTTCTTCACCCAGAAGAACTCGACCTTTCCGACGAGCTTGATGTGCGGGGTCTGGATTGCCCCATATACTACTTCACCGTTCTCTTTTCCCTGGTAAAGCTTGAGCACGGCGATCTTGCCCAGGGTTTTCCAGTGAAAGTCATAGTGCGTGATCTTTCTCCCTTTGAAACTCAGCGATTCGATATCGGAGTCGATGCAGAACCTGGGTCCATCAGGCTCTATGTTCTTGTTCTTGATGGCGACGACTACGCCCTTGGCAGGGGTTTCTCGTTCGTATTCATCTCGGGATTCGCCTCGTTTCCAAATCTTTTTGATCAGGTCTTCCAATGTTATGTACTTCGGCATAGTTTTTCTCTCTTTCTGAATGGCCTAAAGGCCCCCATGGTCATGGCTTCCGTATAGTCGCGGCATCCGTCACAGACAATTAGATACAGCGAGATGGTCCTTCCAAACTTGCAGACTCCGTGGGCGTATAGAATATCAGGGGACGGGACGACGCTGTGCCCGGATCTCTGGTTGCAGTGGGTACAGAGATATCCATAGAAAGGCGGCACTTCGACCCTATCGTTGGAATAGGCGTTGGAGACACACTCGATGACATCGCAGGCATAACAGACCAGGACGGTTTCTCCGAGCTCAATTCGGGTGGCGAGGGAGAATCGGGTGCAGGGGTGCCTGGTGTCTGGGGCCATGACTGACTGGCCATTATTATAGAGCTCGATGATCTCCTGTTCGCTAATGGGCCTAGTGGACCAGAACTCGGTCTCCCCGGGATGAAAGCGCTTGGTGCCACTTCTGAGTCGCTTGGACATGACGAGTCTCCTATGGGTCGTAGGGGTCCTCAGCCCCATCTCCGAAACCAAAGACCCCCTTGACCCTATCTGATCTGGGCTCTATTTCAAATTTGAAATTGGGCAGGATTAGTTCAGCTTCTTTTACCACATTGGAGAAGTTTCTACGAATCAGTCGTTCCACTTCTCTCGTAGCTTTTGAATCTGTTCGGCCCTGGTTGGATATTTTAGGCAAACTGGACATTTGGCAAAAGATTTCTTTCGCACTGCTTGAGGGCATAGTTGACTGATTCGGCCAACCGGATGATCCCAGTGAGTGGCATCTTGGTGAGATGCAGGGATCATGAAGATGACCTCTTTGTCGCATACTTCGCACTGAGTGATAATTGGGACCGCCAGGTTCTTGCTGCACAACCGCCTGGCTCGACAATCTGAGCAGGCCGGCTTCTTGTTGGTGTTCTGGATTATTTCGACTGCGTTCACAAGATCTTCGATCAGGTGGGGAATCTGAGGAATTGTTTCTGGTTGTTGGGTTTTTATAATGCCGGTGATGCGGATAAAATTCTCAATCGCTTTAGGCCTATCCAAGCTTGAGCACCTCCGGAGAGATCGGGACCTGTTGGTTTCGCAACAAGTCCTCTAGCTCCTGTTTGCAGGGCAGGCACCATACGGTCTGGCCGGTGGGCTGGGCATAGAGGCAGCGCTGATTGCCCTCGACCTGTGCGTAGATACTGTCCATAGGTTCAGGTAAAAAAACGAATTCTCTTTGACAATCAAAGCAATGCCCACGTAGGGGGGTGAGACTTTGCTTTCGGCAAGGGGATAATGACGGGCAAGTGGCGCAGGGGCCCGGCTCGTTCTCCATCCAGAAGGACATGACCCAACTCCGGTCGTAGGGGGACTCTGGTGCATCGATCCCGGTTTATTTTGGAACTATGATTCGATTTTATCATGCCGTCAACCAGATTTTACGGATCGATTCCTCATGATGCCCTGTTCACATTGGGTACATATGCCCCTAGGAGGCTTCTTGCCCTTTCGAAGCCCAGCGACCCGGTGACAAGGCCGCATGTTCTTGTAGCCGATCGGGAACGATCCACAGGATCCAATGATGGGGTCCCAACTCTCGTCAATTGGGACCCCGATTCGACTACGGCAAACGTTGCAGATCGTATGGATGATCGCCATCTCTCTGGCGAGACAGGTAATCATTGTGGGGCATACGCTGCAGGGGTCGTTCATGTTGTTCCACAAAAAGAAGGAGCCAGGGCTGCAGGCGCCCCGTCAAAACGCCTGCAGCCCCAGCTCGCGCGGAGGCCTATGAAGTGATCTCCTCACCCATCACGGTTCTCCCAGTCTTCTTCAGTCTTACGTACAGATAGTCGTTGGCGGCCATCTTGGCCAGCGAGTCATTGATCTTCAGGTACAGAGACCACTGGTCCTCTTCGCTAATCTCGGGCACGCAGTTCACTATGAAGTTGCCGATCTTGAGCACCAGGCGAAAGCGGGTCAGCTTCTTGTTGGTATAGACCACGACGTCCATGCTCTTCATGCGATGCTCAGTAGCGATCGAGTGCAGGAATTTCTCTCGGGCTATGATCTTTCGGAGGTCATACTGGTCGTAGTAGCCGACGACCCTCAACAATGAATCTTGACCTCTGGTTGCCTTCTTCACGTTTTTGTTGGTAGCGACCATCAGATATACCCTCCAAATAGGGCCAGCAAAGCTTTGGCTGCTTGCTTGACTGGGACTTTGATTTTTAGTTCGATGAACTCCAAGTCCTTGCCCCAGTCGAGACCAACCTCCGGATGCTTCAGGTTGTTTCCCTTGGGGGACATTCGGTTGATCTCGCTAGCAGTCTTGAGAACGCCGAACTTGTTCTCGAGAAACTTGGCGATATGTGACGGGGAATAGCCTTGGTCTTTCAGGACTTGGACGCGAGACTGGATCACTTTGTCAGTGGCGGCCTGCTCGGCATCATCGGCGGTTTTGACGAGTTTGGTCTGAGAGGCCTTCTTGGCATTGCGCCCCTGGGGATGCCCAGTGCGCCCCAGAATGCGATAGCCTATGCCCCGCACGGTCGGTAGCTCCAACCCATCCCAGAGTTCTTTGGGCAGCTTCTTTTGCATCATTTCGAGAATCTCTGGGTAGGAGAAGCCGAGCTCTCGATTGTCGGCGACGAACTTGTGAACCTCTGGCGGGTATTCGATTTTCCTCTTCTTCTTCTCTGGCATTTGTCTTCCTCCGCATTAAAATTTGTACCGCAAGTTTGAAAAGAAAAAAAGCCCGAAGATTCTTCGGGCGTCTCTTGGATTTTTGCTGGTCAGCATGTAACATTCTGGTCGCATAGTTCGTTGGATCCAGGCTGGATCGAACGCCTTTGTCGGAATGACCCCAAGAGAACCAACCAAAATGAAAATCGTTTATAGCATAAGTGTCCAGTTGCCAAAGTCCCACTCCGCCTGTGATCGTGGAGCTCCTGATGCTAGAGTGGCGTTGGGCGTAGGTCCCTGTCTTCAGGGATCTTATACCCGCTGAGATTCTCAGCAGCACATTTCAAAAAATACCAACTGGATAAAATAGGCTTGTCGGTTACCGAGGTCCCTATACCCGCGGCCGGAGCTCGAGGCGAATTCCCACCTCGGGTTCGGTTCAGGGACGAGTTGGTCCGGTCTTCCGGATTGCCATTTTGCTGTGATCCACAGCACGTCTTGCAAAAGTTCTGACCGACAAGCCATAAAATTAGATCGATTGCGAAGGTATCCAAAGTTTGGGCCGGAGGCGCTGGTGCGAGTCTTCGAGCACCGAGAGCCGAAGGTGTCAAGCGGCATAGTCACTGAGATCCTCAGTGGATTCACATAGCGAAATAAACCAATCGATCTTTATCTGTGCAGTCACCAAGGTAATAGTCCTAGGAGAAGTGAGCGGCTGCAGATTTTTCTCGAAGTTTGAGAAAAATCTAAGCCGGCGAACGTTCCCGCTGCTCAACCCCAGAGATTCTCTGGGCAACAACTCAAAAAGCTGACTGCAAAATTCATATTATCATGGCTCCAGCCACCAAGGTAACAACTGCAGATCTCTCGGACTCATCACTCGATGTCCGCTTCTCAAAGTTTCTCGAATTTGAGTCGTTCCATATTTCTCCCGCGTAGGCGTCGCCCGGGCGGCCTGGTTAGGCGTATGACTAACGATATTAGCTAATAACGTTAGGCTCCGAAGGAGCAACCCGGGTGGCGAAGATAGCTTCGCCTCTTGGCATAAAAAGTCTGACTGGAGTACTGCAATACAAGTTCATCGTCTACGACAATCATCGGGTCAGGGTTCGGAAACCAAGGTTACAGCCCTGGTGACGCGCGCAGCTCAGCGTGGATCCGGAGCTGGGCTACGTCCGCAAATGCGGGCTTGACATTTCCCCAGCGAATGCTGATTGCCAGGTTGCGAAGATCCTTCGCATGTAATCAAAAAATCTAACCGAATCCCTTTTCATAGCTAGCCAATTTCCGGAACAGGTTCAGTTCTGGAGCCGGGAGGATGGGCACAGGCGGGCCTTTTCTCCCGTGCTGTCGTCTGGGGAAAACCAGAGGCACGCGATGATCCATCGCGAAAGACGACAGAATCCTAACTATTTGTATATGTTCATATAGATCAAATGAACGGATTGCCAAAGTCCCGAGGCGGACGTATTTGGTGATCGTCCGGGACGTTCGGTTTGGGTTCCGCTCGGACTGTACTCCTTCGCCCGGCGAAGCGAAAAATCTGCAAAGATTCTCTGCATTTGCTTTTCAAAACCAATCCGTTATTGAATTCGTTCTCTTATACCACGTATCTTCATGATTTTACGATAGGAAACGGGATGTAGTGATACTCTCCGTTGACTGGGTAGTAGGCTGCGACTGACCAGCCGTCTTTCAACCAGGCGAGCATGCCATTCTCGGCGCGCTCCAATCGGTCTACCTTCCGGCGTTTGATGCGGATCTCACCGATGCCCGTGGTTGGCGACCAGATGTCGGGGATCTTCATGACGAACAGGTCCCGGTCTTCTTTCTCGAAGTTCTTGAAATTAGAGATGATTGCTACGTAGTCAGGCTCACATCCCGTGGATGGGTTCCCCAGGATCTGGACGTTCGGACGCTGCCCCATGTGGTGAACTTTCTTTCTTTCTCGAGGCTTGGAGTAGTAGGGCCCTGGATCCTGGGCGATGAAGGAGAAGACCTCGCCGGTTGGGTCGCGAAGATCTGCTCTAAGGATGTCGGTCAGCTTGAACCTTCTCCGGGAACCCAGGGGTGGCATGGGGTATTTTCTGGGATCCTCTTCTTGGGAAGTCATGCCCACCATGGCGCATTCCATGCAAACTTGCGCGATGGCCCCGGTGACCATCATCTTCTCTTCTTCGGGACGGGTGAGAAACTCTTTATTGCATTGTTTGCATGAGATTGTCATGGACTCTCCTAGTCAGTGAGTTCTTCATCTCCAGGATCGGTGAAGATGCAATTGCAGTAGTTCGTTCTGCCCTTGCAGGCGGGGCAGAGTTCGCTGTCGCACCCTGGGACATGGAGTTGACCGGGGCGCACCCTACATTCGAAGCAGCCAATAGTAGATGGGATTCGGTTGTAGACATGATCGTTGATCGTATATGTCTGGATTCGTTGTACGGATCGGATCTCCAGTTCGGCAAATGAACAACTTGGCATTTTAGTCCTCCGACATTTCGAGCTCGCCACTGTTCAGTCTGGCGAGTATAGCATTGATATCGTTTTCAGGGGCTTCTTGGACAGCCTTCACGAAGGCCTTTTTCGCGCGAGCAGTCTTGGTCGGCCGTTTATAGGTCTTCTCGGCTTTGACCATGTCCTGCTCCTCTTCGGTCAGCTTGCTCTGCTCGTTGGGGTCGAGCGAGGGGTCTACTGTTTTCTCCTTTTTCATCGTCTCGACCTGTTTGTAATACTTGCTCATTTTTTTAAGGCTTTCTTTTTCTTCGGCGAGCTGCTGCCGCTCGTCTTCGACATCGATCGGTTCCTTGGCAGGAAGAGGGATGCCTCGGGTTGGATTTACCGGGTAAATCTTTCGGTTCTTCTCGCGCTTCTCGTTACCAGTACCTGAACCCTTTACGACCACTGCGTTCTTTGCGGCAACGGGTCGTTCGATTATGATAATCTTTCTCTTCCGATAGGTTCCGTCGAACGGGACGTACTCGTGATTCTTGGCATGCTCGTGGCATACTGGCTTGTTCCCATAAAACAAACCTACCGGATGGTTGCACCCAGGAGCACAGCAGTAGATGTCTTCTTCTTCGGGCTTGGCCATGCGAGCTCCGGTTTCGATCGGCGGGAGCTTCAGGGTCTTTTCAGTGGCCATGACCAGCTTGCGATTTTCTGACAAGACGTGATCGAGATGCTGGTCGCACAATCCGACGGTCTTGTCTCCTCGGTACATGAACGACACCAACGGGGCCCTGCAGCTTGGGTACTGACACTTATCTGTCATGGGGGTCTCCTAGAATAAGATCGAAGTCGTTTTCGAGGAAGGCCTTCTCCAGAAGCTTCAAGCCGCGAAGGCGCAGCATGGTAGTCCACCAGCCTTTGGAATACGGTAAATCGATCCGATGGCCCAAGTGGCGAAAGTGTTTATTCCGCCCGAACTGATTGTCGATGGCATCGTAGGCCTTTAGGGTGGCGTGAGCCAACCAGCTCACGTCGAGGCCCTTGCGCTGTGCTTCTTGAAAGCACTTCCAGCAGACATCGATTCCGTTAGGGTAGAGTTCTTTGAATAGTTTTCGATGTTTGGAGCAAGCACCTCTTTTCTTTAGCCAGTTGTGGGTAATTCTCTTCATGGATTCTCCTTGGTCCAACTTGGCAATGACATGGCTAGAAACTCAAAGTGCGACCTATATATCGGTAACCACTCCCGTTCATTGCGCCCAACGAATACCGGGCTGAAGCAGGGATAGATGTGAAATTTGCGATCCGGGACGTGAAGGGCCTTCCCGGCAAGGTCGACGATCTTGGTCGAGCCGACCTGCTTCTGGATCCCGCATCTTTTCGCGAGATATGCCAGGGCGATGCGCCCTAGCGTCACGATCACCTGGGGGTTGGTGATCATGAGAATCTCGCGGGTCCATTCCCAGCAAGCTTCGGCTTCCATGGGAGTAGGGTCCCGGTTGTTCGGGAGACGGCAGCGGACAAGGTCGGTGATGAAGTAGCGTGCTTGCCGTTGGATGATGCCAGAGGAGATGATGGACTGCCGAAGTAATTTTCCTGGACGGCCTATGGCTGGACGGCCGATCTCGTCTTCTTGCTCACCGGGTCCTTCGCCCAGGAACAGGATCGAGCTCGGGGCGTCGCCTTCACCCAGGACCACTTTTTTTCTTCCTTCTGCGAGGGGACACTTCTGGCAATTTTGGATCCTCTCCTGTAGATCGCGAAGTTTCTCCCGGGGAGTCTTGAGTTCGGTCACTTTGCTTCTCCTTGGTCCTCCTACGGTTAGGTTTCATTGGACTCGCCTCGAGTGGAGTGATGTCGGTGTCGACGTGGGTTGTGGCTTGAGGTTGCACAAACATCATGCCGTGGCCCAACCCGCGGTCGGCGTAGCGATCGAGGGCGTAGGCGAGAGCGGGTACTTCGAAGAATGCCCAGAGCTCATTCTTTCTGAAGATAGGAACGCACCAAACTTGAACTTCGGGTTCAGGCGCCCCTTCATTGACGAACGGGTATTCCATGAGACCTCCATGTTTGATATTCGCGGCATCTTGCTCACGAGGCAAGAGAATTGATGATGATCCTAGCAGGTCAAGGTGTGGAGACGAGAGTTCGCTTTTCGGTGATTTGACGGAGGTCGTGCTTGGGGTCATCGATCTTCATCTTGGGTAGGTCCGCTGTGACTTCGGTACCGCAGTGCGGGCATTTGAACGACAGCTCAGTGTTGTAGATCGAGACGGGATGCGGCGGTGTCTCGATCTTGCACATCATGGTTATGTCCACGATCTTTTTTACGTCTTTGGTCTCGGCCTCTTTCGTTTCGGTTTCCATGTGGGTCTCCTTTTTTACGTGGTCGGTTTGACCAGGTATTTCTCTTGGTTCAAGTATCTCCAGACATCTGCGTACTCAGGCTCAGGGGGCAAAACGCCGTGCTTGGCGCTTTCGATAAGTATGTCGAAATACATACGGCTGAGCGCTGGGCTTCCACCAGGCCAGTAATATGTGGATCCGTGCAGGACGTCAACGGTTGATTGGACCTGCGTCGGAGTCACAGTTCCCTGGGTCCATAGATTGAAGAGCAAGCTCATGCCATAGGCTCGCTTTTCCAGAGTAACCCGCCAAGGCGCGTCTTGTGGGATCAGAAAAATCAGAGAGAATAGAGCTATCAGGCAGGCAATCGACCAGAGGGCCCCGAGAGCAAAAATGGAAAAGAGAGCGAAGATCTGGGGGAAAGAATAGCGTAAAAAGAATCCCAGGATACCATAACGCTTGAAGTCTTTGATATGCACGTACTCGTGGGCAACAATGCTGATAAGCTTCAGGTCATGGGGGATGCGGTCGGGGATGTAGATCGTCTTTCCAATTACTGTGATCGTGGAGGTCATGAAATTTTCGTTGAAGAAACAGAAGAAGTTCAAAATTCGCATCATTCGACTCTTGCTCTTTTTGACAAGTTTGATCCCTGGGACCTGCTGGCTGAGATACTCGACGAAATGAAATACAGGGTCCATTGATTTATCCTTTCCTTTTACCAGATTCTACGTGTATTTTAGGATAAAACAAAAGGAGACCCAAATGATACAGAGACCGAGTACCCCCGAGATCGGAAGTTTCAACGTGGTGCCTGATAGAAACGGCAATTCTATGCTTCCACCGATGCCGTCGAACACGGCCCACGAGCCAATCTTCAATGGAGGGGGTGAAGAGGCGATCCGAAAGTTCATGGGCAATAGTGCTCCGGTGAACACGAGCCCCGTGTGCGATCCGTTCTACCCAGCTTTGCCGGGGGGCACGGAGAATGCTGTACCCGTAACGGGTCCAGCGCTCAACATTGTCGAGCAGATCGACGATCTACAGTCCCAGGCTGAAAGTTTGTCCAAGAGTCCGGATGTTACCTACACTGATCGACTCAAGAAGCACAACATTTCGATCGATCGGGCCAAAGAGATCGTGGACGCCATTCTTTTCAAGGGCGAGTACCAGGAGACTTACCAGCTCACTCAGAAGCATACGGTCACTTTCAAGAGCCGGATGTTTTCGGATCAGGAGCGCGCGCTTCGAGCCCTGGAGAGTTTGAGCCCTCAGTACCCAGCGTCCATGGCGGCAATTGTGAGCAAGAACAATCTGGCCGCTTCGATTGTGCGCTTCGCTGGCCGAGACTTCACCAAGCTCGCGTTCAAAGACAAGGCCGAGTACATCGAGAAGCTCCCTGAGCCCCTGGTGCGGCTGCTGGCCATTAAGCTTGGCAAGTTCGATCAGATGATCATGGACATCATGGACGACGGGGTAATCGAAAATTTTTAGCTTCGCCCCAGGGAAATGCCCGGGCTGTACTTCACTGTCGAGGTGTCCCACTTCCCGAGCGCGACAGCTGGCAAGACAAGCTGATGGTAGAAGTGCTACGTCGGGATCGCGAGGTTCAACTTGCCATGTGGGAGACGACAGTCATGGCCATGGGGATGCTCCTGGGGTCTCCGGTTTCTGCAAACGTGAAGATGACCTTGGCTATGAAAAGAGAATTGCGGAAGTTCGTGAATCACGATACATTTTCGTCTGAACAAGCTCTCCAGAACGTCAGGGCGAAGTTATCAGACCTCGAGCGGGATCGGCAGATGATGCGTAGGCTGGAGGAGCTGTAATGCAAATTTAGACACATTCTTGAATTCGTATAGAATTCAAGAGTAACCAGCCCAGGACCAAGGCATGCCTAATATCGACGACGTGATCGGAGATCGCGACCGGCAGCGGATGGCAGGCGGGCCAACACCGTCTTTTCAATTTCAGAACTTCCCCACTCCCGCCCCGCAGCAGTTGATGGACCAGTACCGCCAGGAGATGTTTTCGAGCTTGAACGTGGGTTCAATGCAGGCCATGGGGCTCGCTCGCGCTCAGTCGATGAACATCAACAATCCGTACTCCGGGAATATGGGTGCTGCGGCGGGCATGGCCCCGCCCTGGATGATGACGCCTGCGTCCCAAGGGGTCTTCCGGCCCGGTCCGTCGACTCCGCCCCTGGCGCTGACCTCGACCCCAGGCGTGACCAACGCCTTCACCAATCCTTCTGATCTTTCAACGCAATACGAGCTGATGCGGACCGGCATGTTCGCTGATCCGGGGTCGGCTTCCCAGAACTACGGTCGGATGAAGCTGCACCAGTTCGGGCAGCAGTACGGCGGGGGTATCGGGACGGCGATAGGGATGGCTGCGACCCCATTCACTGGGGGCATAGGCGGGGCGTTGATCGGTGGCCTCGGTCAAATGGCCACGGAGAACCTGAACAATATCCCCGGGGTAGGCGGCGCGCTACGCTGGGGCATCGGGGCCATGAATCAGAACGTGGCCGAGCAGCTTGCCTGGACCGGCGGCGCGCAGCACGGCACTTTGGGGAATGTCGCCCTCGGGCCCGGGGAGATGGGTCTCGGCGGTCGAGGCATGAACACCCAGTCCGCCATGAAGCTCGGGCGGCGCATGCGGCAGATGTCCCAGGAGACCGGGCGGCCGGACGAAGCCGGCTCCATGAACCAGGCCGACATGTTGAACCTGCTGCGGACCGCAGGAGATGTAGGTTTTCTGGAGTCGGCGACCAACGTCGATCAGATCGCCAAGACCGTGGGCGGCCTGATGAAGCTGGTGGGCAGCCTGGCCAAGATCACTGGTGACCCAGACTTTCGTAATAATTTACGCGAGTTAGGCCAGATGAGGACGATGGGATTGTCCACCGACCAGGGCGTGAACGCCCTGCAGAGCATGAACACCTGGTCGCGCATGGCCGGGATGACCCGCGGGCAGGCGATGGAGCAGGGTGGAGCTCCCGGGGCGCAGCGCGCGGTTGCCGCCGGGCTCACTCCGGCCGTCGGGCAGCTCGCCGGCGTGCATGCTCTGGGACAGGCGCGCATGTTACGCGGGACGTTCAGCGAGACCCAGCAGGCGCTCTTCGGCGACATGAGCCAAACGCTCACAGAGGGCCAAGTTGGGTTCGCGTCAGGCGTCATGCCCTATCTTGTGCCTTCTTTGCTCAGTGCAGGAGCTGGAGGAAAGGTCAGTCTCGACAAGGAAAAGATCCGGAAGATGCTCCAGGGCGGCGCTCTGGACATGGGCCAAATCGCTGGTCAGGGCGCGCAGAACCTCTCGGAAGTTGCACAAAAGGCCGCGGAGGGTCGGGCCAAGTCCGAAGGGCGAGAGCTCCGAGGTGCTGACGTCCCGGATGAGATGCTCCGGATCATGGCGCAGATGCGCGAGTTCAAGTCCGACTTGGCCCAGACTCTTACGCCTGAGAAGACAGAGTTCCTCCGATACCAGTTGTTTCAAGGGTTACAGAAGAATCAGGGCATTGGGCAATTTGCTGCGGCTACCGCTATGGCTGGCGGCAACACAGATGAAGCTCAGCTTTTGTTGCAGAAGTGGACCAACCCTGATTACGCCAAGAGAGCACAGGCGTTCCATATTGAAGAGCTGGAGGGTAAGCATGCTGTTTGGACTAAAGAGGCACAAGATCGCATGAGCAAAATGACCGACGATGCCGAGACTTCGCGAACTCCCATTTATCGGATGTTCCGAGATATAAAGCGTAGTTGGCAAGAACCAATGCGGATGACGTACGACGACATGGAAAAGGCTGACGACGAGCTGCGGCAGATACGGAAAGACGCTGATGAAGCTCGGGGTATCAACCGGGTTCCTATCGTCGGTCTTATGACGTCCTATGGTGAAGGGGTCATGAAGGACGTGCGCGAGGCGGTGCGCGCTGGAAAATGGAAAGGGCGAGTATCACCTTTGGTTCGTACGAAGAGGACGGGCGACCAACTGCTTAGTGAAGAAGAAGCTAAAATCTCGTCCCAGTTGATGGGGGGCACCGGCGAGGATTGGGATCGTCAGCTCACTAGGAAATCTCATTGGTCTAATCTTCTTCTAGATATCCCTAGGACTATTTTTGGGGATCCAACAGGACGGTCCCTTGTTGGACCTGAAAAAACTCAGATGATTGAGTCTCGGCGGCAATTGATTGGAGGGGCAGAGTATACCGCTGGCTTGCTTGAAAACGTAAAGTCAATGACTGATGATCAGCATGTCGCTGCTTACAAGAACATCTCGAGCGCGCTCACAGGGGCTGGTACATCGTCCCCTTCTTCTAGTCTCCTCGCACAAATTCAAAACAAGATAATTGCGTTCTCTACCAAAGCAGGTAACGAGGCACGTTCTGCGACAGTGCCCCAGTTACGAGGGGTTGCACAGGAGGTGCTCACCACAGCCTTGGGTGGGAAAGATCAGGCGCAAAAGTTCTTGGAGAAGAACGCGAACATGATGGATAAGTGGATGCTTCGGACTGTGTTGGACAGCCCGAATAAAGACGCGCAAAAAGCAATCGAATCGAATGCGGATATTCTTGGTCTTCGTTCACGCTTCGATATTCCTTCTACAGAAGAGGGTATCAAGAAGGCCGAGCAGGAATCAGCAAAGGTACTAGGTGAGTTGGGGATCATAGCCCCAAAAGTTGATTGGTCAACGGCCTATTCGGTTAAAAGGTCTCTTGGCCCAGAAGAGCGTGCTGGTATCGAGATTGCGACTGGGTCCGCCACCGAACTTGGAGCAAAAGCACTTGGTGGGTCCGAGGGTGGCGTAAAAGGCATGATGGCCTCGATGCTGGTTGCACAAGAGAAG
>Ga0315283_10001214_pt1 | contig 20446 bp, 16 predicted proteins | sample YL17G09_0_MG_FD_204541 | JGI IMG/M metagenome (GOLD analysis project Ga0315283, IMG submission 204541) | Sediment microbial communities from Yellowstone Lake, YNP, Wyoming, USA - YL17G09_0 | ecosystem: Environmental > Aquatic > Freshwater > Lake > Sediment | place: USA: Wyoming | collected... | reverse complement strand
CGTTTTAAGAATGGTGATATGATATTCCGTGGTGTTCAACGCGCAGTCCGACGGGCATTATTGGCTCACTCACCGGTCCCTTCAGCTGGAGGGAACCCGTACTGGCAGCCACCACAAGCTACTCAAGGATTTGGTCGCCAAGTGGATCCAGCCTGGAGCATGTCTCGCGATTTCCAAAATTCTCCCATTGAACCTGCTTCTGTAGACGTAAACTATAAAGGTCCATCATCAGGAAGGCAGGTTGTATTAGGAGGTGCAGGTGTACCATTATTGCGTTTGGTTGGGCAGATCGCTTCAACTTACCTGGTGGCTGAAGGTCCAGATGGTTTATATTTAATAGACCAACATGCTGCACATGAACGGATATTATTTGAGAACTTTATGGCGATATGGATGGATTCCGATCAGGCAGGTGAAAAAACCAGTTCCAGGCACATCCCAGCGCAGGAACTGCTTCAACCAGTGAGTGTTGACCTACCGCCAGCCAGTTCGCGGCTCATTGAAGAACAATTGCCGATCTTGAACCGCTTGGGATTTCAAGTTGAGGTGTTTGGAAAAGGAAGTTTTTTAGTACGTGCGGTGCCTTCTCTGTTAATGGGGATGGATCCGACTGCTGCGCTGGGAGTTATCGTGGAAGACTTCGAAGAAGACGAGACTCCATTACAAGCTGAATCTGAAGCAAGGATCATCGCCAGAGTGTGCAAACGAGCTGCAATCAAGGCTGGACAAGCACTCTCCCCAGAAGAACAAAGGGCACTATTGAATGACCTTGAAGCCTGCCAGTCTCCACGTACCTGCCCACATGGACGCCCAACGATGATCCACTTATCCGTAGACCTGCTTGAGCGACAATTTGGTCGTAAAGGACCACGTTGATCAAGGAAACTCAATTCATGAGATCCCTTTGGCTTGAACAAAAGATACTCACATATCGAAGCGAAGTACCCTCCCCTGTTCCTGGAAATGGTCAGGCATTGATCCGCATCCTTCTGTCGGGGGTTTGCAGCACAGATCTCGAGTTGGTGCGTGGGTATTACCCTTTTTCAGGCATCCCAGGGCATGAGTTTGTTGGGGAAGTGGTGAGCTCACCTGAAGACCCATCTTGGATTGGTAAACGGGTGGTAGGGGAGATCAATATTGCTTGCGGATATTGCGATACATGTAAATCTGGACTTACACGCCATTGTGAAAACCGGAAAACACTTGGCATCTATGACTGGAACGGAGTATTTGCGGATTATATGGTGCTACCTTTGATCAACCTGCATGAGGTTCCGCAACAAGTTAGCGATGAAATGGCTGTATTTACCGAACCATTGGCGGCAGCTCATGAAATTTTGGAGCAAACAATAATAAATCAAAATGATCGTCTGTTGATCATCGGAGCAGGAAGATTGGGGCTCCTTGTGGCAATGGTGATTCAACAAACTGGCTGTGAGCTGGAGGTTGTAACACGGCACGAAAAGCAGAGTATTCTATTGGAAAAATGTAATATTCATGCAATTTCCGAGCAAAATATCGGCTCCAAGAAATATGATATCGTTGTCGAAGCGACAGGATCAGTGGATGGATTCGCACAAGCCTGTAAATCCGTTTGTCCACGTGGCAGGATCATTTTAAAAAGCACCTATAAAGGGAATTCTGATACAAATTTTTCGGAAATTGTGGTGAATGAAGTAACCCTGATCGGTTCACGCTGCGGGTCATTTGCACCTGCAATTCGATTGTTAGCTGAGGGAAAGGTGGATCCACTTCCATTAATTGAAGCGATTGTTCCGCTTGAGCAGGGGGTAAGCGCCTTTGAACGTGCCGCCAGACCAGGTGTTCTTAAAATCCTGATAAAACCAGGTTAAATTACGCATCCTGGGTTATTGGTAGGTGAACAATGAAGGTTGTCCCTTCACCGACCACGCTTGTGACCTCAATCTTGCCATTGTGGGCTTCTACAATTTGCTTGCAGATTGTTAGACCCAAACCTGTTCCGTTTGCACCCCTCTCAGTACTTGGTACCCGGAAAAACCTTTCAAATAATCGGGGAAGGTATTCTGGCGGAATGCCCTGACCATTATCCTGGATATTAAAAATTATCTCCGTAGGAGTTGAATTCCCGGTGACGTTAATTAACCCTCCAGGACGGGTGTACTTAATGGCATTACTTAGTAAATTTAGAATTACCTGTTTTATCTTATCCTTATCAGCAGTGATCATCAGTGGATCAGCAGGTAGGTCGAGGGAAATTATCATTTCCTTGCCATCTAATTGCATTTTGATGATGTCTACGCTTTCGATAATCAATTGGACCAAATCAAACAGGTTGGATTTAAATTTTGCCCTCCCTGATTCGATACGAGCATAGTCCAGGAAGGTGGTAGTTAATTCGGAAAGACGAGCAAATTCATTGTGGATCATCTGAGATATCTGTTCACGTCTTCCGTCCGGTAAATCAGGTCTCTGGAGTAGGTATAGCGCGGTATTCAGGGATGCCAACGGCGTGTGCAACTCGTGAACAAGCTCGGTTACAAGATCTGATTGGAGAAAGCGATGGGTGTTGTCAATGAGTATAGCTACCTGACTAGCAAAGGAAACAAGGATCTCCTGATCGAGTTGAATAAATTCGCCTGAGCGCTTGTTTACTACTTCGAGGACACCGATACATTTGTTTTTGACCACTAATGGTAAAACAATTAATGATTTAATCACAATACCGGGTAAGTATATAAAATTCCCAAATCGATGATCATATAAACTCGGATCATTGATCATGAATGGCTGCTGAGTCGAGAATACCCATCCTTCCAGGCTGTTTTTTTGTGGAGTAGAAAGTCCCTGGTACTGTGTTCCTTTAACTAGGCTACCAGTATTAAAAATAAGCGTTTGGTTAGTGTGATCTGGGAATAGTATCCAAACTGACTCAGCGTCACAAAGATATTCAGCTGCAACAACGATATGTTCCAGGAGCAGTTCCGTGTTCAGCATGGAGGCTAGCTCATGCAACACTTTGACTAATTCCTTATATCGCTCCACTGTCAAAGATTCTGAATTATTAGGCATGCAAGACCTCATCTGATATTTGAGGGAATATATCTGCTACATCCGCCCGGATAATTATATTTGCCCGGACATCGATATATGTATCTGTGTTGTTGATAATAATCAGCGATGCACCATTATCTAACGCGAGCATGGGGAGTTTGGCAGATGGCATCACTTCTAATGAAGTACCGGCAACAAGTATTAAATCACATTTTCGGCAAGTTTCTTCGGCTTTTATCCAGGTTTTAACTGGTAATTGCTCCTCGAAGAGGATAACATCAGGTTTCAGGATCCCTCCACATATCTGGCAGTGTGGTATCGTGCAATGATCAATATATTCTTGAATAATCGCTCCAGATGGAATATGTTTGAAACACCTAATACAAGTCAATGTATTTAAAGTCCCATGAACCTCTAATACATTTGTTGCTCCTGCACGGGTATGTAAACCGTCTATATTTTGGGTGATAATCGTGGATATATATCCTTTGACTTGTAAGTCCGCTAGGGCAATGTGGGCAGGATTGGGTTTTGCAGAGAGCATATGAACTGCAAGCGGATGAAGCCATTTATAGAATAGTTCAGGGTTATAGCGGAAGGTAGTCAGGGATGCTACTTCCATTGGTAGATAGCGTGTCCATAGGCCGATTCCAGGGCTACGGAAATCAGGTATACCTGATGGAGTTGATATCCCAGCACCTGTCAACACCACCGTGTGGTGTGCATGTTTAATTAATTCAGCAGTATGGTTAATTGATTCTAAAGTAACACTAGAAGTACTGGTCATTCTCTGACACGGACACGTTTTGATATATTATCAGCCAGTTTGGCAAATTGCTGAGAAGTCAGATTATCTGGATGTTGAATCACAATAGGAACATTAGATTTTGAACTCTGATAAGTAAGTTCGGGCGCTGCAGTAAAAACAATACTGATCGGATGTCGATATTCCATCTGAACCTGAGTTAAGGAATATTGCATTTCGGTTCTTTGGCGGTTGTATAAAACGGTGTTTATTCTCCCTTCACCAAATCCCTTCTTGGTTAATTCATCCACTAAAGTGATCGTACGCACAATCGTACTCGGGATCGGCTCTAAAACGACAATAATTTCATCACAATACGCCAGAATCCTATCTGTTATCGGGGTTAACCCTGGTCCTAAATCAATAATTATGTGGGAAGCCATATATGCTAAATATCTGATCATTGCATCAAAATGGTCTACCGCAATAATATATTTTGCGTCTTCTGGATCATAAGAAGAAAATAAAAATCTCACGCCGGATTTATGTTGAAGCAATTCACCTTCGATCATAGCCTGGGTGATGTTTCCTGGTGATTGTTGTAGTAAATGTGACATGGATTCAGGATTCAGGTAGCCTAAGTCTAGTGCCATGGTCCCTTCACCTGGCCGAACCTCAGCAACGATGACGTCTTTTTTGCTATGAACTTGAAGGCTGATCCCTAAGTTTAATGCGAGTGTGGAGATACCTAAACCACCTTTCACACCCATGATTCCTGTCACATAGCCCCGTTTACTAGACTCGGCTGGTTGGGGAACAGGTCCGGAGGGTTTTTTACCACGGGCGAGAACAGCTTTCACGTGTGCAAAAAGTTCACGCGGTTGGGTTGGTTTGGTAAGGTAATCATCTGCCCCAGCATCGAATCCTTGTACTTTATCATCCACCTGGGTTTTCGCAGTGAACATGATGATGGGGATACTATTGGTAGCTGGATCAGAACGCAGTTTACGTGCAACCTCGTAACCATCCATGTCAGGCATCATAATGTCAAGCAGGACCATATCAGGTTTATCGCCTTGAGACAATGTAATAGCCTGGACACCACTGCTAGCAGCAAGTATCCGGTAACCCTGGTGCTGAAGCATCAAACCAACCAGTCTTAATGTATCCAGATCATCATCAACGATAAGGATTTTTTCACTCATGGTTCTTACTCCTTAAGGATCGAGCGCTATCTCATTGAAAATATGAATGTTTCTCAAGTTAATACCTGAAAAATAGTGATTATTCATTATACGCTATAATTCTATCCAAGATGTTTAACAGAATTGCAAATATTATACAAGAATGCCGATTAAAGGCTGAGAATTTACTAGTGGTTGGTGTTTCAGGTGGTCCAGACAGTTTATACCTGATGCATGCATTGCATTCTCTTGGCTATCATATGGTTGCGGTGCATGTGAATCATGGATTGAGACGGGAAGCAGACGATGAATCGGAGCAGGTTAAGCAATATGCTGACCATCTTGGGATAGACCTAATAACCTACAGGGTGGATGTAATGACTTATGCCAGGGAAGAATCGCTATCTATTGAAGAAGCCGCCCGAATCCTTCGATACCGCGCCCTATTTGAGCATGCAGAGATTAACCGATCAAGTGCAGTCGTGGTAGGTCACAATGCTGATGATCAGGTTGAAACTGTCCTGATGCATTTATTACGAGGATCAGGTCTGGCAGGTTTACGGGGCATGGGCTATAGTACTTTACCCAATCCATGGAGCGAGGTCATTCCTCTGGTACGACCTTTATTAACCACCTGGCGGGCAGAAATCCAGAAGTATCTTGATGACCATCATATCAAGGCTATCTTTGACACCAGCAACCTTGATGTATCATTTTTTAGGAACAGGCTCAGGTATGAATTATTGCCCACCCTCGAAGACTACAATCCAAGCATCCGTCAGGTCTTGGCACGGATGAGTCTAAGCTTGAAGGATGATTATTCAATCTTAGAAGAGCTGACTGAAAAAGCGTGGGAATCTTTATTGATCAAGAAAGCTCGGGGATATTTAACATTTCACACGGATGAATTCTTGAAGCTCCCAATATCCATTCAAAGGTATTTTTTACGGAAAGCTATAACTTATCATCTTCCAGGGCTACGGGATGTGGATTTCAATTGTATCGATCGGGGGTTAAAGCTGTTAACTAGTGAAAAACCGAATTCTCAGACGGACTTGATCGCAGGATTACGTTTGTTCAAAAAAGGATCCCAATTTTGGGTAACGACTTGGCAGACAGATTTGCACACTGGTGATTATCCATCGATCTCGGTACATGAAAAACTAATTTTTCAGATTCCATCCAGCCTCATATTAAATAATGCTTGGCAATTTGAAGTTGAGGAAGGCATTATACCTGCAATGGGTGTTCTTCAAGACGAAGCCAGCTTGGATCCATTCCAAGCCTGGCTCGACAGCAATGAGTTGGTTTTTCCATTAATACTTCGGGTGCGTTCGCCGGGCGACGTGATTGAACCACTTGGTTTGATTGGACATTCGATGAAAATCTCTGACCTGATGATCAATCTCAAGCTGCCAAAAATGGCACGTGCCACCTGGCCACTTGTGTGTTCAGGAAATGAAATTGTATGGGTGCCAGGTTATCGCATTTGCGAGCGCGCACGTATCAAAGCTGGCACATCAAAGGTAATTCACTTGAGATTATTCCGTAACCGAACCACCTAATTTCTGCAATTTTAATTTTACTTCCCGCCATTGAATCTTCGAGAGACCCATTTTTTGGCGGACCTTGTTTGCCTCCATCCCTGATCCAAGATCATTTAATGCACAAGTCCAGCGGCACATTTCGAAAGAAATGTGTTTCGGTAAACCTGCTTCCTCGCCAAGGTCCTCGAGCAGATACTCCAAACGGCGTTGGGACCAAGGAAAGATTTGATCTCCAAGCTGGTACTGCTGTTTATACTCGTTATATGCATTTACCCAATCTTGTGACACTGGGATCTTACGTTCTTTATAGCGGTGTTGAGGGCTGGCATACCGCACAAATAGAAGTGGACCGTTGGGGGCATCCAGGTCGAGGTGGTTCGGGCTTAGTGCCAGGCACTCGTTCTTTTTAATCCCTGTCTCAAGCAGCAAGGCAAGCAGGGCATAATAACGTGCATCGGGTTGCGATGCTTGCCTGTATTTTGTTGCTACATCCAAAACAGACTGTGCTTCTTCAGGAGAGAGTACTTGAGGTAGTGGGCTAATCACAGATTGCTGTAGTACTTTTTCGGCAGGGTCGACGAGGATCACCCCATATTTAACTAGCCAACGGAAGAATGCTTTTATGGAAGTGATACGTCTGGCCAGTGTTTTGGGGCTGCAAGGGACACCGCGTTGTTTCTGCATCCATTCAAGGAAATTATTCAATTCATTGGTTGTGATTGCACCCAATGGGCGATCGGGCGGAAGGTAACTTGCCAGAAGGAGGACATCTGCTGTGAAGGCTTTTACTGTGTGAGGCGATTTTCCCTGGTCGGTCAGGTAAATACGCCAGGAGTTTATGGCAGGGACGAGAGGGGTTCGTGCATTAATATGGGAAGGGATTTTGGTATCTGGTGGCATAAGTACTCCAATTCGGGTTGCGTATAGAAAATTCGCATAGTCGTGTATTCATTATAACGTAGTTTAGCGTATATTCCAGGGTTTGTCAACGATAATGGTTATAGAACCTATGTGTACTAAAATAAAAAAATGTGCGAGCATGAGTTCTCGCACATTTTTTATCTCGAAACGTTGGTCATCCAGCAAGACCTAACTCTGGGGCGATACAACGCATTGCCAGGATCACATTCCCTACATGCTCCCACAAGTCAATTTCGAATTCCTGAGCAGCTTTGGCGATTTCTTCCCGGCTGGCACCGGCTGCAAATGCGCGGTCCTTCCACTTCTTTTTTACCGAGCTCGCTTCAAGGTCTGATAAAGAACGGGAAGGTCGCACAAGTGCAACTGCAGTGACCAAACCAGTGATTTCATCACAGGCAAATAGGGCTTTTTCCATGCGTGTCTGTCTTGGAACCCCTGCATGGTCGGCATGGCTTAATACTGCGCGGACAATCTCTTCGGGTACCCCTCTATTACGAAGGATGGGAGCACCTGCCAATGGATGCTCTTCCAAAGTGGGGTGTATCTCCCAATCGAAGTCGTGCAATAAGCCAGTGATACCCCAAGTATCCTGGTCTTCACAAAATTTTTCTGCATAAAAACGCATGGCAGCTTCAACGGCCAGCATATGCCGGATCAGGTTTTCGTTCTTCACATAATCATTTACGATACTTAATGCCTCTTTACGTTCCATTCAATCTCCTTCTATATTCTCCGAATTGATTCCTACAAACCTTTAAAAAAAGTTACTTGTTGATATCGGGAAATATCGGTTCAGGTTCACCAAGTACCGGTTCAGGGTGTGTGAGATGTACGTTCACGAACGCAGTCAATGTCGCAGGTAGCTCACGTAGATTCCAAAATAATAGAGAACCCAACCGGTAATCCTTCCTGTCAGAAGGGACACCTATCGCCTCCAATCCTAAACGATTACAGGTATATAGTGCTCGGGGCAAGTGGAAACTTTGCGTGACCAAAATTGCTTTCTGAATTCCAAAAATGGCATTCGCGCGGTAGCAGGTGTCATAAGTTCGTCTACCGCCATAATCCAGAACAATCACTGAATCGGGAACACCCAGGGTAAGCGCAAATTCCCGCATTGCTCCAGGTTCATTGTAGTCAATAAAGCGGTTGTCACCGCTCATCAGTATTTTTTGAACTTTTCCAGAAAAGAATAAGTCTGCAGCTGTTGCAATTCGATCCCGTAATACAGTAGTGGGCGTTCCATCCCACCAAAGACCCGCACCAAACACTACTGCCACAGGTCTGGTCGGTGCATTTTCAACCGAGTATGACCGTGGAAGGGAATAAATCGCAGTGATCAAGCGCGGTAGGAAAAAAACAACCAGTCCTAAACCGATTGCTATTTTAATCAGCCTAACAATTGCTTTAAAGACCTTTTTCAACACGCGCCAATTCTACCATGAACACATTTTTATAAATTCGGATATAAATAAATAACTTTAGAAAACAGTTTGTTTCCCCTTCCATATAGCCGACCAAGGGATTACAATCCTTAAACCATGGCTAATTTAGAAGATGCCTACAAGAATGCGCTGGAATACCTTTATAGCTTTGTAGATTTTAGCATGCAAAAGGTAGATACCTACTCTCCTGCCAGGTTCAAGCTAGAACGTATGTATGCATTGGTTGAATCATTGGGAAATCCGCAAAAGGCATTTCCAAGCATCCACGTGGCAGGTACCAAAGGTAAGGGATCGGTTTCAGCATTATGTGCAAGCGCATTACGAGAGGCAGGTTACAGGGTGGGATTATATACCTCACCTCATCTGGATGATTATGCTGAGCGGATCCAAGTCGATGGAGAGATTATCACCCATACAGATCTGGTTGAAATAGTCGAAGAGATTAAACCCTATGTGGCTGGCATACCTGAGCTAACTACCTTTGAGATAACAACTGCCCTGGCATTCATGTATTTCGCCAAACGGAAAGTGACTGCGGCAGTCATCGAGGTTGGGCTTGGAGGACGCCTGGATGCAACCAATGTTGTCGTCCCTGAAGTGAGTGTGATCACATCGATATCCTATGACCATACTTATTTATTAGGTGATACCCTGACCGAAATTGCAGGCGAAAAATCTGGTATTATAAAAGTCGGGATACCAGTAGTTTCTTCCCCTCAGGAAGAAGAAGCTCGGGTGGTGATTGAAAAGGTTGCGCAGGATCATGCATCTCAATTGATACAGGTCGGGCGGGATATTTTGTATGAGGAGATCACACATTCCCTGGAAGGACAAACATTCCGTGTTTGGTTATCTGAGAAAAGTGAAAAGGACTCAGTAATATTATCCATTCCCTTGCTCGGACCGCATCAAATGGATAATGCAGCCACTGCCTATGCAACCCTTGATGTATTTAATCAAAAAGGGTATAAAATCACGCAAAATGATATTTTTTGCGGTTTTAAAAATGTATTTTGGCCTGGTCGGTTTGAGATCATACGATTATCACCCCTTGTGGTTCTTGATTGTGCTCACAATCGTGATTCTGCATATAAATTACGCTTAACCTTGGAGGAATTCTTTCCAGGCAAGGGAATACTATTAATTTTTGGTGCTTCTGAAGATAAGGACATCCAGGGGATGTTTATCGAGCTGATGCCTCTGGTAAAAGAGATGATATTTGTCAAATCATTTCACCCGCGCGCGATCGAGCCCTCAAAATTGGTGGATATAGTACAGCCATTTGGGCACCCGTATCAAATCATCGAGCAAATTTCCGAAGCTTTAGAAAAAGCCGCACATTTAGCTGGCGATAATCTGGTTGTGCTTGTTACCGGAAGCATATTTGTTGTTGCCGAAGCGCGAAAATACTTGGAAAAGAATGCAAATATCAGGAGATATTAATGAAAGAAAGTGATTGGTATTACCACGATGATGATGACGATTTTGGAGAAGCAGTCCATCGTCGTACAGAAGAATTATATAAGGTACCTGATGCTTTAACTGATTCAGATGGTTTGATTGAGTGTCCGGTCTTACCTTTACGTGACCTGGTTATTTATCCACATATGGTTGCTCCAGTATTTGTTGGGCGGGAAGCCTCCCTGCTTGCCATCGAGGAAGCCCAAATGGATAACCATACTATGATAGCTCTTTCACAACATGATTCTGCTATCGACAATCCACAGGTGAAGGATTTCCTATCCATCGGCGTTGAACTTGCAGTAGGCCGTTTGGTAAGTATGCCGGATGGATCCAGCTCAGCCCTTGCGCAAGGACGCCGTAGATTGGAAGTGGTTGAGTTTACTCAGTATGAACCATTTATGATTGCAAAAGCGCGCCCTTTACATGAAACAACCCACCTTGACCGCGAGACTGACGCTACCATGCGCACAGCCTTGGAGCTGTTTCAAAAATGCGTGCAACTAAATCGCAGCCTGCCTGATGAAGCCTATTTATATGCCCTGAATATCGATGAGCCTGGTTGGCTGGCAGATATGATTGTGACTACTTTTGCACCAGCGATGGATGAACGCCTGAAATTATTACAAATGCTTAATCCTTCCGAACGGTTAAAGCATGTGGTTGCATTATTGGCTCAGGAGGTGGATGTACTTGAGCTCGAGGATCAAATCCATACACGGGCTCAGAGTGAAGTGGATCGGACACAACGGGAGTTTTATCTACGCGAACAATTACGGATAATTCAGACAGAGTTAGGAGAGTCTGATCCATGGGTGCGTGAGATTTCAGATTTACGTAAAAGAGTGGAAGGAATTAGTCTTCCTGAAGAAGTCATGCTGCGTGCCTTGAAGGAAATCGACCGGTTGAACCAAATGCCACCCATGTCACCAGAAGTGGGTATTATCCGCACTTATATTGACTGGATTCTGGACTTACCATGGATGAATGCTACAGAGGATAATTTAAACGTCCCACATGCAGCTGAAATCCTTGAGACGTATCATTATGGGTTACCACGCGCCAAAGACCGCATTCTAGAGTATATTGCTGTCAAAAGCTTGAAACCCAAACGGTCTAAGCAGCCTATCTTATGTTTTGTCGGTCCGCCGGGAACTGGTAAAACCTCACTTGGACGGTCGATCGCGGAAGCATTAGGGCGAAAATTTGTACGTTTATCCTTGGGAGGTGTCCGGGATGAAGCAGAGATACGTGGACACAGGCGGACTTATATCGGAGCATTACCAGGCAGGATATTACAAACCATGCGCCGGGCAGGTACGAACAACCCGCTCTTTATGCTGGATGAGGTGGATAAATTGGGTCAGGATTTTCGTGGGGACCCTTCATCTGCCCTCTTGGAAGTCCTTGACCCAGAACAAAATTACACATTCTCTGACCATTACCTTGAATTAGCTTATGACTTATCAAAGGTGATGTTCATTACAACAGCCAATTACATTGGACCAATCCCCTCTGCATTACTCGACCGCATGGAGCTTATTGAATTTCCAGGATACATTGAAGAAGAAAAACTGGAGATTGCACATCGATTCTTGCTTCCTCGGCAGCTGGAGGAAGCTGGGCTTGATGAAAGTAAAGTAACCTTCCAGGACCAAGCACTCAAACGGATCATCCGAGAATATACCTATGAAGCCGGTGTGCGTAACTTTGAACGTGAAATCGGGATGGTTTGCAGGAAAATTGCTCGGATCAAAGCTGAAGGGAAACACCATCCAAATCGAGTGACCCCAGCAGCGATGGAAAAATATCTTGGTCCACCCCAATTTTTTAATCTGGAAGCTGAACGGCAAGACGAAGTTGGGGTTGCCACAGCAATTGCCTGGACGGAAAATGGTGGTGAGATTATGCCTGTGGAAGTCCTATTAATGGATGGAAAGGGCAATATGCAGATTACCGGGCAGATCGGTAATGTGATGCAAGAATCGGCTCAGGCAGCACTATCATATTTAAAATCACGCTCGGACCAATTTGGGATTGACCCTGAGTTGTATGAAAATTTGGATATCCACATCCATATCCCGGAAGGAGCCATTCCAAAAGATGGCCCCAGCGCTGGAATTACCATTTGTACGGCATTGATATCAGCTTATACGGGGCGTGAGGTAAGGAAAGACGTGGGTATGACGGGTGAGATAACTTTGAGAGGACATGTCCTTCCAGTAGGTGGAATTCGTGAAAAAGTCTTGTCTGCACATCGTTCTGGTCTCAAGATTGTGATCCTGCCGAAACGAAATGCAAAAGATCTGATCGATGTTCCAAAACGGGCGAGGAGTGAATTGCAGCTTGTTTTGGTCGAGCATATCGACCAGGTTCTCGAGGTTGCATTAAAGCCACAAAAAAATGTAGAAAATCAACGGCGGCGCGTTTCGAGGAAATCCAAAGCCAGCTCTAAAGAAAAAGTGAAGGAGATTGTACCTGAATCAAATCCTTAGTAAAGTTTGACAAACCAGGGAATCCTTAAAACAAGGAATTGATAGGCAAATTAATTGTAATATTGATTCTAGGGAATCTCATACATCAGCATAATTCGTGATTTTTGTTGTAAGCTGATCCGCTGAGATGATAAAAAGGGAAATATATCGACGATAAGCGAGGGTATACTCGGGGATTAAATTTCTATATATTTTATCCGCTCAAGCATCATTGGCACCTGTTTAACGATAACATTTGGGTCGCTGCGCCACTCAAACTCAGTTCCAACACCCCCGTACTCAAATGCCAGTAACCAGGGTGTGCTCCACTCACCTGAATTGATTTGGGCAAGCACCCAATCCAGCCATTGCCAATCTCGTTTCAATATTGAGAGATGGTCCATCCAGTGTCCTTTGATATGATGAATTCCTGCAAAATGCATTTCCTTCAATTTATTTACTGGTAGTTTGTAAAAATAATCATACGGATCCATACCTATATGAGCAGCAGAAATGATTGCGTGTGAAATATCCAGCAATAAACCGCAACCAGATTCATCGACGATTCGGGTGATCATTTCTGGTTCGACACACAATCGAAGAGTATTTCCCAACACTCCACGGTACGGTGAGTTCTCAATGATAATTCTTTCGGATCCAAATCTCTCAACCACGCTCATTACATCTGAAAGGATGACTTTATACACCTGCTCAATGTCTGATTTACTGGCAGTATCCGTTAATATCAAAGGAAAATATTTTTGCCTGGCATCCAAATGTAGATTGATATATGGTGTGTGTGTGGTTCGCGCCAGTTGGTCCAATTGTTGCCAATCCACCTGATCAAGACCGTTATTACCTGCCTCTAGTGTAAAATGAACTGCAACTGGTTTTAGTTCTTTCGCTTTATCAACCATCCATGACCAATCAGGTGTTTTAAAATAGTCAATATCGATTTGCCCAGATTTGATCAATTGTGCAGCGGGGGGTGAGAAATTAATTGCCAGATACATAAATCAGGGACACGCGTTCGTGACATGCTCGTCGTATGTTTCAGCGAATAAGTGACGGCCAGATCCGTCGCATGCCGAGCGGAAATAATAATAGGAGGTTTGAGCTGGGAAGGCAACAGCCTGTAGCGCAGCCAAATCTGGGCTTGAAATTGGACCCGGTGGAAGGCTAGTATATATATAGGTATTATATGGTGAGTCAACTTTCAAGTCTTGCAGAGTGAGCGGGTTAGTCCACCAGGTGCTTTGCTGTTCGTTATATCCCAATGCGTATTGGACCGTTGGATCGGATGCGAGGACGCTCCCAGAATTTAACCGGTTGTAGAATACTGAAGCAATCATAGGCATCTCTTCATCAACCATAGCTTCACGCTGAATGATGGATGCCAGGGTTGTAGCCTGGCAAAGATCCAAGCCTTGGGCGGTAAAGCCATTTTGCATCTCTATCGTAACCTGAGCTTCAAAATTCATTAGGATCTGCGGTAGTAATTCGTTGATTGTGGTTCCGCGTGGTAGAGTATAACGTTCAGGAAATAAATAGCCTTCCAATGGGTAATCGCCCTGGCAGTTGGAGAAGTTATATCCCTCTGCGTGACCTTGGGTTGCATTAAGAAATTCTTCAGAAGAAATATCGAAACCAGAGCTATATAGGGAGTTGGCTATTTCCTCAAGTCTCCATCCAGGTAGTATCGTTAGAGTAATATTTGGAGAAATAGAGATTTGCATCTCTTTAGCAATCTCAACTGCAGACATCCCTGGGCTAAGGGTATAGTCACCAGCTTTAAGACCTGTGTCTAAACCTGTATATTGGAGGTAACTCCGGAATACACCTGGTTTATTGATCAGTCCAGACTCCCATAGTTTTCCAATAATGGAAGGCACTGATTCGCCCTGGCTAATGGTGAGGTTAATATCCGAACCTCCAGGATTAGCGGGTTGAAGCAAATCATTGGATTGAGTCAGGATGAGAGTAGACAGATAAAGCCGATGTGAAGTGGTTAAATTCGGTGAAGAGGGACCAAAGCTTCGTTCGGTTCGTGTGGTAATTTCCCTGGGGATCACAATTCCAATGACGACCAACAGGCATAAAAGAAATATGATGACAAAAAGGCAGGTGCTAAATCGGGAACGGTTGCGGGTGTGTGCCATCTTATAAACCCATGTTTCGGTCTAAAAACGATTGCAGAATTATCGCAGCAGCAAAGTCATCCATGTGTCCACGTCGTTTCCTGCGAGTAGTACCCATTTGAACACGAGCTTGCCTGACTTCCTGTGTGCTGAAACTTTCATCCCACATCATTATTGGAACATCGCCTTGCTGTCTGATAGCATCAGCAAGGCGTTCGGCTCGCCGACTTTGTGGCGTTGCATATCCATCTTCGTCCAATGATTGACCAATTAATATCATCTCTACTTGGTTTTGTCGCGCAAGATTAGCAATTTCCGCAGCATCCAAACGACGTGAGATATGCGAAATTATTTTTAGTGGCGTCGCAATTGTCCCGGTTGGGTCACAGAGAGCAATACCTAAGTGCTTTTCACCTGGGTCCACCGCTAAAATCCTCATTTTATATCTGGTTGGATAATCTGTATTCGCATTGGGAGTAATGGTAGACGAGGCCACCATTCAGGTGCAAGCATAATTTGAGCCTCAGTATCAAGTGGTAGCGAACGATTCAAGCGATCAATGGATTCTGGAACTGATAAGCCATTAATCAGATGGATGGCTTGGTTGTTTACGATATCTGCTTGAAGTTTACGCTGGGCACGAAGGCTCCAATGGGCATTACCATCCTCCCCAATCGTTGGGAGAGTCAATCGCTCAAGCACCATTGTGGTTATGATTGGTGAATAACCTGTGGGGGTGTTGGAATCCAGGATGGGTGTAACCAGGTTTCGTAATTCTTTTCCAGCGACAACCTGGGCTTGGAACCTCATACGCATCGATTGGCTAAGTTGGTTGCCAGGCTCCCCCACTGCTGGGGTGGTGGTCTCATAAATTATCTCAATTATTTTTAACGTAGGTGTGATCAATGTGTCATCGGTCGGTATCATAGCTTGTAGATCAACCAATGCAGCTTTCTCTAATATCTCGATCAAATGTTCACGTAAAATTCTGATGTCCTGGTTTGTTGGTGATGGAACGGATCCATCTGTTCCTCCATGCGTTGCGTAAGGGTTGGTAACCGTTAAATCAGGGCCAAGTTCGCCTTCGATGGCTACGAGTGAATTTTGGGGGAGGTTTCCAGACGTACCCGGTTCTATTGACCGGGCAGTAAGGACAGCAGATTCACCAGGTTTAACAGCTACTTCACCTTGCAGTGAAGTTATAAAACGTATCGGATCGCTACCTAAAGTAGTTACGACGGTTCCAGGTGGAATAGTAATCTCGCGATCTGAAATATTTGTAAAACGGAGTCCACTAATAGCGACTTTATCCGGAATAGTAACCGATCCAGATACAGGCGCATTTTCACTTCCTTCAACAATTACCTCCATGTTATATGCTGGTAGGCTGCCCGTTGAAAGGTTAATGTCTGTCAGGGAAGCATCTGCTGTCAGTGATAAAGTCATGGATTGGATTTTAGATTGCGGGGTTAGATAAATCGTAGCGCCCGGTAGAATGTAAATGCCTAGTATGAATAAAGCTAATACGCTTACCCCAAAACCAATGATCCGTGTGGCAGGATGTTCTAACCAGCCTTGGGATTGTGGAAGAAGTAAATTGTGCATGTCTTCTAAGTTGGGATGAGTGCTAACCGGATGAAGGTCAGTTTTTTCCCGCTTATCGAAACGCCAATGAGATTTTTGTGCGTGGCGGAGATTATCGAATACCGGGATTCCAATCTGATCTGCGATGGAACGAACTTCTGAATCATGCGTGACAAATGCCAGTTGAGCTCCCATCCTATTCGCTTGGCGTTTCATGAGTATTAGATCGAGGCGTCGGTGTAACACTTGACCCTTGCCTGGCCACACCAGTAGGATGCGCCCCGTTTGGCTCCAGCTCATCTTATCGCGAACTGATATGTGATCATCGTTAATATGGAGTTGAATAATTTGGGTTTTCACAACAGTTGGTAACTCATCGGGATTGACAAGCTAACAAAGCTCATCCCCAATCAGGCATCGGTTAAATGGTTCACTTTTACTGAAGACATTGATTTTCATAAATAAATAAACCATCGATTATTATCCAGAATACATGAAACGGGTCATGGATGTAAATGCTCCTTCACCCAAGGTTCAACAGTTTCCAATGCATGGTCCAACTTGGAGTCATCCTTTCCGCCTGCCTCAGCAAGGGTTGGTTTGCCACCGCCACCACCTCCCAGAGGTGCAACCACGAATCTAACCAGCTCAATTGCATTTAGACCACGCGCAAGGAGGTCATCCGATATGGCTGCAATAACAGTGGGTCGTCCATCGTAAACACTGCCAAGGACTGCAACGGCTTTGGATGGATATTGCTGGCGGTATCTATCGACCATCTGACGGATTGTGTCAGCATCCGCATCGTTCAATCTGGCTGTCAAAACCCTTACATCTTCGACAACTTTCGTTTGTAGCAGCTTTTGATTGAATTCAACTAAAACCTGACTTTGGCGTAAGGCTACGATTTGCTTGTGTGCACTATTAAGGTCATCGAGCAGAATGGCGATTTTTTCGGGTAAGGAATCAGGTGTGCTTCCTAACAGGTATGCTGCCTGACTAGTTTTTACAAAACGGGTTTGGACAAGCTCAAAGGCTTTTCGACCGGTCACTGCTTCAATGCGACGGATACCCGCAGCTACACTTCCTTCACTTGTGATCAGGCAGATGCCTATATCTCCGGTTTCAGCGACGTGAGTACCACCACACAGTTCATATGAAAACGGATCCTCTCCACCAATGGTGATGGTACGGACAGTTTCACCATATTTCTCGCCAAATAATGCCGTCGCTCCTTCTGAGATAGCTTGTTGTAACGGTTTGGAAGTGATCTTAAGCTGAAAATCACCCAGGATATGCTGGTTTATACCAGCTTCAACCTGGCTAAGCTGGTCCGGAGTTATGGCTTCAGGATGGTGAAAGTCGAATCGTAATCGGTCTGGAGCTACCTCAGAACCGGCTTGACGGGCATGTTCACCTAACACCCGGCGTAACTCTGCATGCAGGAGGTGAGTTGCTGTATGATTCCGCATAATATCCCGACGGCGTTGGACATCTACAGATGCAATTGCATCGTCTCCAACTATCGGTTGCCCTCTATATACATTCCCAATATGCACAATCACCCCAGCTGCAGGTTTCCGCATATCATGTATTTCAATTTCCCACGAATCATCAAATGATCGGATCCAGCCTGTATCTGATACCTGACCACCTGATTTGATGTAGAAACATGTTTCGGGTAGGATGATTTCGACTTCATCACCTGGTCCGGCATTCGGAATAGATTTCCGATTTTTAAATAATGCCAGAACTTTTCCTGATACTTCCAACCGGTTGTATGGGTTGTAATCAACACCATAATCAGGTAGACTGCCCTGGAGTTCCAATTCTTTGAAGGCCTGGCGATAAACTTCAATATCCTCATCTACAAGATCATCTTTATTTAGGCTAATGGAATCTTGTCGATGCTGTTCTAAAGCGTGTTTAAATTCATCTTCATTCACATCCACGCCACGTTCCCTGGCGATATCACGAGTAATCTCAAAGGGCATACCGTAGGTAGTATATAAGTCTTCAGCTAAATCACCTGACAGTAACTTTTGACCAGATTTTATTGTTTCGTCCAGTAAATCCTCAAGCTGTGTGGTCGCTCGATCCAATGTTCGCTGGAAATGTTCTTCCTCGCGGGTTATCGAAATCAAGATCGATTTACGGTTCCGCTTAAGCTCTGGATAAAATTCACCGTAAGTGTTGATCACCACATCAGCAACCTGGGCAAGAAATGGCTGATTAAGTCCGATCTTGCCACCAAAACGATATGCCCGGCGAATGATCATGCGGGTGACATAATTCCTTCCCATGTTGCTTGGTTCGACGCCATCTGCGATAAGGAATGCAGCAGCCCTGGCATGGTCAGCAATGACCCGATAGGGTGTGAGGTTTGCTTCACGCTGCTCATCCGTTTCCCCGGTGAGAATTTGGGTTTCTAAAATCAGTGGCCAAAGTAAGTCGGTACGATAGTTTGAATCAACACCTTGGAGCACAGAGACAATCCGTTCAAAGCCCATGCCCGTATCCACGTGTTTGGCAGGCAAGGGTTCGAGTTTAGTCGGGCTCAAGCGGTTATATTGAATGAAAACCAGGTTCCACAGCTCCAAGAAACGCTGGCAATCACCATTTACCTGACAAACATGTCCAGGCACAGTTTGCTTATCACAGTATTGAACGCCGCGATCCAGGTGAATCTCGCTACATGGACCGCATGGTCCAATTTCACCCATTTCCCAGAAATTATCCTTCCGCCCGAAGAATAATACTTGGTCTGAATTAATGCCGGGTTGGTAGCGCCAGACTGCAGCAGCTTCATCGTCCTGGGGGATATCGCCTTTATCATCCCGAAAGACAGTCGCCCATAAATCAGCTTTGGGTAACTTCCAAACATCCGTAAGCAACTGCCATGCCCATTCGATGGCTTCCTTCTTATAATAATCTCCAAATGACCAATTTCCAAGCATCTCAAAGAAGGTGTGGTGGATATTATCACGTCCCACATCCTCGAGATCATTGTGCTTCCCTGCTACGCGCATGCACTTCTGTGAATCAGCGGCACGTTTATAGGGTCGGTTATCCGTCCCAAGAAATACATCCTTGAATTGAACCATGCCTGCATTGGTAAACAGCAGGGTTTGGTCGTCTCCTGGGACGAGGGAAGCAGAGGGAACGATCGTATGTCCTTGTTCTAAAAAGAAATCAATAAAATCCTTGCGAATTTGTGCGCCTGTTGGTATGTTTGTTATCATTCAACTTCCTGTTTTATTCAAGTCTGATGTACAGTTCGGACATCTTATTGCTGGGATGGGTATTTGGGTGAAGCAATAAGGGCATTCTTTCGTTGTTGGTGCAGAAACTGCTGGCGCAGGCTTCATACGGTTCATCGTGCGTACGACCAGGAAAATGACAAACGCAACCAGGATGAAGTCAATAATTGTGTTGATAAATACACCATAATTAATCGTGGGAGCTCCAGCGGCTTGGGCAACGGCCAATGATGCGTATGTATTTCCATCCAGTGAAATGAACAAGTCCGAGAAATTCACACCACCCAACAGGAGACCAATCGGAGGCATAATAATATCATTCGTTAGAGAAGTAATAACCTTTCCAAATGCAGCACCGATGATCACAGCGACAGCTAGATCGAGCACGTTTCCTCTCAATACAAATGCTTTAAATTCCTTTAACATCGAATAATCCTCCTTGGGCCTAAAGATGAATATGCCAATTATACGCAAGAATATAGATTCGTGATTACTTAAGTGAAGCATATAAGATAAATGAATGCGGTAATAAGTAAAACCATGATATAGATTAGCATTTATTCATAAATTTAACAGGTTTGTCTGAATTTAGTCAGTGGGATATAATCGTTTGGTTCTATTATCTTTGGATGATCAGGGAAGCAGGATGAATTC
>Ga0315283_10001213_pt1 | contig 20447 bp, 10 predicted proteins | sample YL17G09_0_MG_FD_204541 | JGI IMG/M metagenome (GOLD analysis project Ga0315283, IMG submission 204541) | Sediment microbial communities from Yellowstone Lake, YNP, Wyoming, USA - YL17G09_0 | ecosystem: Environmental > Aquatic > Freshwater > Lake > Sediment | place: USA: Wyoming | collected... | reverse complement strand
GCAAATGAGATGACGGGTTTGAAACCATTAATAAATTTCTCAGCATTCCCGGATTCCTCGGAGTTCAATCCAGCTGATAGCTGCTCTTCGCCGGGATACGCAGCGATAATCATTCCTTCACTGTCAATCAGCAATACTTCTGAGAAGAAATTTGTTCCCTGATTGTGGTCTAGAATGATTTTTTGAAATTCCTCCGGTGATTTACCCAGAAGATCAGAAGAATTTAATTCGTTGATATTTTTTTGTCCATGACTAATTAGACTGGATACATCCCCCGAGATTGTCTCGGCTCCGTTCATAATATTTTCCCGGAGGATCTGGAGCGAAACGTTTTTAGCCATCACCCAAATAGAGATGGCCAGGCTGATCAGGATAGCAATGAGGAAGGGGACTGTCGCAAATAGGAATTGATATTTCAGGCTTTGTTCAATCGGTGAGGGAACCAGATTATCAACGGAAAACCATATTTCAGGTTTCCGGTGATAAATAAATTCAGCGACACCACCGGCAATGATCATTTCCAGGCTCACAGCCAGGAATGTTGGCCAGGTTTGTATTAAGCTGTGATCCAATCGGGTTGCAAGCGTCCCCGGTGTGGAGAAGAATGAGAAGAGAATGAGCCCAGGGATAAACAGGATGCTTGAAAAAAATGCTGCGCCAAGGGGATGGCGAACGAATTTAAAGAATGGGGTCCGGAAATTTTGCCGGAGAAAATAACCGTAAAAAAGCGCTAGAAGAATCAACCCAAGGGGTGTGAAAAGTGAATGGGTTTGAAAAATCGCCTGCAGTAACCCACTGAACCCGGCCAGCAACATACCCGGTAAAATGCCAATCATTCCGGTTGTGAGAATCCAGGGCAAGGCAGCTAGAAAGAATAATATAGGATCTGATGATAATGCTGTTGCGCCCCCTTGATTAAATCCCTTACCAATCTGGATTCCGAAGAAAAGGGTGGTTAATGGCACACAGATCAGAAATAATAGAAAAAGGTTTCGACGGTTGGGAATCCGTTCAAAGACTTTTTCCTTCCAGCGGTTTGTTAACCAGAGAATAAAAAAAAGTAGCAACCCCCATCCCAACCATCCGATGAGGTCGCCGGGTTCATTGATGAACTTCGGGTACGGGAAAAGGGTCGCAATGAACTGCATATCGTATTGATTCTAATATCATTTCGGAAAATCCGCTTGTCGATCGATAGATCTTCGAAAAGATGCATAATAAAAAGGCACGGCTTTTTTCGATCCCCTATCTTGGATCCTTCTTTGCCATTCAGTGGTTTTTTGATCAGCTTTTTTAAATGCAGAGTCCGTTAACTCAATTTTTTTCTTGGATGAAGCAGTCACAATACTTTCGGCATTATTCAATAAATCCGCTTCCATCTGGTCCCGATCCACGGTTAGAGCTCCGGACCACTCGCTGTAATTCTCCAGAACTTTCCTGTGCAACTCTTCTCCGCGCCACCACAGACAATCGGGAGTGTATTTTCCTTCAGGACTTGGTTCCGCTAAGGTTAAACCGGACTCCAACCAGACAGGTTTGAAAATCGATACACAAGGAGCAGCTGTCCCGGTCAGCCAAAAAAGATCGCCAACATCGCGCAAATTCGCGACCATAGATCCCGTCGTCTGGCTTACCCGGATCGGACCGAAGCCGGCATGCATGCAGATATCCGCCCCACTTATCGCTTTTCCTGGTGTCCACCGAGGTCCTTTTTCCGATTTGTGGGTCCGTAAAAGATTGAACATATCCATTGTACCGAGCTCACCTTTCTTTTGATCCAGGAAATCGGAACTGCAATTCTGCCTGGATCCGCCTGCGCCAAAGGTCGTAAATAGAAAATCGGAATAAGATTTCCGGAAGTTAAACTCTTTTCTTTTCTTGCACCAGCCATTTTTGACTGCTTCCTCAATAATATCTTTTGAGGCAAGATCCCACTGTTCCTCGATCGAAAGGATATTTGAAATTGAACGGATATCCTTCACTTTTTCAGCAGCCCATTGTTTTCCGGCTGTTTCCAAAACCCAGGCCTCGCCCCTATCTGCAATCAAGTAGCTGTTGTCATAATAAAAGGGATGTGCAAATCCGCAATTACCGGATTGCCCGTATTTCTCAAGTAAATTTGTAATCAGCTCCAGTGCAGCAAATGCCGTGGTTGTTCTTTCCAACGCTAACCTAAGAAAATCCATCCCAATCAAACCGGGTTCTTTGTTATTGGTATATTTTGTAAAAACTGCCTCGTTGCCGATCACAACTCCGTGTTCATTCGCCCCCATTTCCGCACCCCAGATCCAAAATGGTTTTGCAAGTAAAACTGTGTTGGTTTTCTTCACCTGGGGAATTTCGATGTAGGTGCAGCGGACATTGTTCCCGACCGGATAAGTTTTCCCCTCGACGATCATAAGTTCATGTGCTTCGTTGGGATCCCGATCCGAGTTTTTTGCAAACAACACGCCACCGCTTGTGGTGGCATTCCTCAATGCAACGAAGGTGTCGCACATTTATTACTCCTTGGATTTCTCGAGTAGATCAATCACCTTTGAATAAACCTGTTCCAATGTCATTTCATCCGTGGAAATAATAACTGCATCAACCGCTGGTTTTAAAGGAGCGGTTTCCCTGGAAGAATCGATCTTGTCCCTTAAGATCATCGATTTTAATATTTCCTGATAATCCGCGCTCTCTCCTCTGTCTTTAAGTTCATTCACCCGTCTAAGTGCCCTTACTTCAGGTGCGGCTTCGACGAACAATTTCAAGCCTGCTGAGGGCATAACGACTGTGCCGATATCACGACCGATCATGACCACCCTGCCCCGTTCACCGATATGGCGTTGTTGCCCGGTGAGTTCTTCCCGAACTCCCGGGAAGGCAGATACTTGTGAGACGTTCCGCTCCACATCCCTATCACGAATAGCCCAGGTGACATCCTTATCATCCAACACTACATCATTCATCCGTCCATCTTGTATGGAAGGCTTTCTCACATCGATCCGGATCCTTCGGGTAAGATCAGTCACTGCCATTTCATCTGACAAATCTAATTTTTGATTCATCGCCGCAAGGGTAGCTGCCCTGTACATCACCCCGGTATCGAAAAACACGTATTCCAATCTATCAGCCAATAGTTTTCCGAGGGTCGATTTTCCGGATGCGGCCGGGCCATCAATTGCAATGCAGGCAGGGATTTTCATTATTCTATTTTCCAGGTGTCTCAGGATTCCCTGATGGAAATAGGTCATTTCTGGCCCATAAAATTAAATATTGTTTTTGGAGAGGAGCCTCTCCATATAAAAGCCATTTCATCCATTCCTTTACAGTTAAAAGCGACCACGGCACCTCGGCGGATTGAACGAAGTCCTGTCCTCGATACGAAGCAGGCAGCGCAAGGATATCGGACCCGGATGTGACGACCAGTTCAGGTGTTTCTTCTTTCCCAAAAGAGTCTATAAAACTGGTTTTAGCATAATCCTGGAGCGCCCAACGAAGGTAGGGATCTTTTAGTTTAAAGAAAAAGATTTCAAGATCACCGGTAACCCCGCGATTTTGCAGCGAGACATCATCAATTGTTTTTTTCAACAACCGGCTTTCGAGCGGGATGGGTGCCGGATTCAGAATATTGGCGGTTTGGGCATTTCCCATTCCGGCAGCCCTTCGGCTCATGTTCAAAGTAATAATGGTCAATACCACCATGACACCAATCCCCAATCCGAAGAAAGATGCCTTCCAGGACCATCCCCAACCTATCAGGAATGCGGCGACGACAAGCATTAAAAGGGTGAGCGCGATTCCAGCTATCGCAAGTTGATAATCCGCGGTTCCTGGTTCATAAACAAGCAAGTTGGTAATTTTTGATCCACAAAACACAAGCAAAACACTGCTTACAGCCGCGAATATATATGAGACGGATTTGTGGTCTATAGGTTTATGAACCCAAAGGCGGATCTCGCCTGCTGCCGCAGCCCAAAGTGGGATGGAAACCCAAGCAAGGTCAGTTACCCGATGAGCCGGGTAAATTATGACAATCAGGAGAGCGATAATCGCCCACCTGGTAAAGAATCCGAACAATATATTTTTTGCTAGAAATCCACGAACCATTCCGGTAATTCCCAGCAGGGTTGCGATTGGAATGAGAAATAAAAGTGAAATCATGATCCTTGAAAAGATGCCCTGAGATTCCGGATCTGAAGAGATAATCCACCCCTTCAGGGCTTCGATCCAACTTGAGCCGGCGCCATTGACTAGATTGGGTGCTTTGAAAAAAATCATTCCGGCGATCAGCAGAGTGATCCCCGCTGAAACTACCGCTGTTTTCCAATTAATAATGTTCCTTTTCTGGCTTTCTTCACCAGAATTTGGTCCTATGTCTTTTCCTCTGACTGTGATTGCTGACAAGCCAATTGCTGCAACCCCCAGAAAAGCCATCGGACCGCTGAGAAGCGTCAGCATCCCAATTATTCCTGTCCTGACCGAATTCCCCTGCAGGAATACACCAAGGAATAATATGACCAAAAAAATCGCCAGCATTCCGCTGCCAGCTTCCCTGCTTAAATATATTAGAAAGGGATCTACCGCCAGAAAGTAAGCGAGGATAACCGCCGGGTTTTTACCAAGTTTATCTATAAATAAGAGTGGAGCAAGTACGAATAAAATACCAAGAATCGCCGGGATCAACCTGGCAGCAATGTCAGAGCTTCCGAAAATGGAAAATAAAACTCCGGTGAATCCAAGATAAAGCGGAGAAGCTGAAATTGGAGAACCAGTTCCCTCGAAGATCTTGAGAGCCTGGAGCGCCTGCGTTGACTCCAAATTGGAGAGTGCAGTTTCGCCCAGTTCGGTCAAGCGAAATACCGCGGCAAGGAGAACTGCCAGAAAATATAGAATGTGCTCTAACTTGATTTTCTTCACGATTTATTAATCCCTATCATTGTTCTGCTCCAAGGATGGATCGAGGAACTTCGTAAATTGTCACCGCATCGTTTTGAAAAACAATAGATAAATTATCGAAGAATTTTTCCTCACTCACCCGCATGGAAGACTTTTCGAGCAATCCGATGAAAATATACCGGATCCCATATCTTTGCAGGATTAAAACAGCCTCCGTCCAACTGGTTGTACGGTAGAGTAGTTGGATGTCTGCTTCCCGTGACCCCATTTCCGTTGCACCGCCGCGCCACTGGCTTTCATGCCCCGGCCAGCCCAAAACAGTTGGCAGACCGCTTTGTTCAGAAACCCGCTCAAACTCCGAATAGCTGCCGCCGACTGCCTCAACGATAGTTCCATAGGGGGCCTGCTTTAACCAGGCAATTGCTGCTGCTTCCCCGGGGTTCCCGATAGAGAAAAACTCAGTCCCATCCAGGGTTAGTCGCTCCTGTCGGAAATTGTTGGTCGTGGCTCCCAGAGCGAAGGATGGATATGCCAAACCAATCAATATCGAAAACACCCAAATAACCCCGAAAATCGCTTTACCCACCCTGTTGTGAATACTCTTCCATAATACTATCGTTCCGAATGATGCAGAAATTGACCAGACGATCCATGCTTCAAAATAGAATTTGAAAATAGTATTCATCCGCCAGCCGAATTGATCGATCAGGTAAAAGAATTCGGGGATAAGGGTCAAAGCAGTACCCGTAAGGATCAATATCAAAGCGAAATGAATGGAAGGTTCAGATATTGGATTGGGCTTCTCATTATTTTTTACTTCAGAATTATCCCTGGTAATTATAAAAAGACATCCCATGAGGAAAAGCATTCCAAGCAGGGTTAACCATGTTCCTGGAGCCAGGAACCGTAATTTTATGGATTCAGCCAGGATGCTTCTCAGACTGGCACTCCCGTGAAGGTTGGAGAACTGGTACCCCAGATAACTCAATTTTTCCCCAACCGCTCCACCTGCCAGATTTCCTAGGGCGGGGATGATGCCTAGAATAACACCTATTAGAAAAGACAAAATCCACAACCCTGCAACACCGCAAACTGACAGGACGAAGCCTTTTTTCCAGGCAGTCCTGTTTTCTCGCGGTAGAAATAGCCAGATCAATAATCCGATAACAGGTATCAGAAGAGGTCCGAACATGATCCAGAAATGAACCCCGCGGGTGAAGTATTCCAGACTTGGAATGATCCCACCAGCCTGGGATTTGAAACCGGCGTAAAAAGGAAGAAATAAAACAATGCCTGTCAGAGCAAGCAGTAATCCAAAACCGAAAAGATCGGACCAAATTTGTTTGCTCCACCCTTTTCTGCGGTATTTCAGGAGGAGATAAACTGCGCATATCAAAGCCACATAGATCGGGAAATCCCAAGTGTTGAAGAACGCCAGAGAACCGGTTGCAAGGGCGATGATCCAGAATTCCGGGTGGCGCAGCCATATTCTCCACTCAAAACCCTTTACATCTGCCACCCAGTCAGAAAGGTAAAAGTTGAAACCGAATGCAAGAACGAGCAGCACGAACGGCATTGTGAGCACATGAGGGTGAAGGTCAGCAAGGATGTAGGAGAAAAATGGAAACTCGTCAATGATCTCCTTCCAGTTACGATTAAGGTCATAATCTGAAAGAACCCGGGATGCCCTCCACCATAAGATTCCCCCTACTCTATTTGGGATCCAGGATAAGGGTTCCGCTGGTGGATTGGTGAGCTCCTGTAAATCAAGCCATCTCCAAAAATTTGATTGGAAAGACCCGTCGCTCAGTTTCGTCCAAAAAATACCTCTGGCATGCAGGTATTCAAAAATACCTTCTGCATTACTGACGATCAACAGATAAAAAGGGCCGAAAAACGCCCAAAAATAATCCGCGACGGATCGCCTTCCCGACCCCTTCTGCAAATTGGCTATTAAATCATAAACCAGTCCATATGCAGCCAATCCAGTTAGAGCAAACCAGGAAGATGCAGTCAGATTGAATGCCACGGAGGAAGCTGTACCGGTGATCCGTGCGAGCATTGCGATGATCACGTACCCAAAATAATAGTAAGAGATTGCGTAACCAGAGAGCCAGGGGTCGTGCGGGGGAAAGGACGGGGAACGCAGGATGGCATTGATAAATGCGAGTTCCATTGGTTTTTCCGTACCCGCAATGGCAGGGTTGGCTGCCCGAACTAGGCTCCAGGCAGCGAAAAGAATCAGAAAAACGATCTCGACTGAAAGGACAATTCCGTAGTTTGTTTTGACCCAATTTCCAATTTCACCCCATTTGTTTTTTCCAAAAAAGATGCTCAGCCCGATCAGAATGGCAAGGGCAACAATCTGGCCAGCGAGGTCATTTTGTAAAATATGGTAAGAACCGAATACCCAGAATCCAAATCCCCATAACAATAACCCGAAGATTTTAGAGAATGCGAATCCTTTATCCTTTAAATTGGGGAAAAACCGGTATGTTATCGGGAAAGTTAACCAACCTAAAGCAGAGATAGCAAGGTACCATTTTAAGAAATCAAGCATATTTACCTTTATTTCAGTTTTCTTTGACCTGGTAAATTACCGTTTCGCCATCCCGATATACTTCATCCCAAAGATCGTCGTTCCATCCCTGGAACTTCGCAATTCCTGCCGCGGAATATGCAGCTCGTTCAAGCTGCCCGACAATAATGTATTTCACCGCATACTTATGCAGGAATTCCTTTACTTGATTCCGGTCCAGGCTGTTATAAAACTGGACAACCTGATCCACTCTTTGCTGAACCCAATCCGAATTTACCACTGCGCGCTGCTGACGCTGATGCCAGTTCCAACCTACCACTCCGGGCAGCCCGGTATAAATCGTAAAACGGGTTCCCCATCGGTATTCGGGGATATTTGCTTCCACTATGACGGGGGAACCTTTTATATTATCCTGCATCCAGCGGATTGCGCGATAGTCCTGACTCAGATCCATTTCCTTATCGAAATCGGAGTAATGCGCAGTTTTCATATATTCCATACCATCGAGCGTGCGCGGTGCTAAAATGCTCATCCGGTCTGAGGTTTTATCCATCCCTGCTGTTAATGGGAAAAGCAAGGCTCCACCGATCAGCAGGATGAGACAGACCTCCCAAACTTTTCTATATTTTTCAGGCCATAATCCCGGGATGCCATCCCAAAGCCACATCAAAGCGACCGCAGCACTGAGACTGAAAAGCGTCCAGGCTTGGAGGTAAAACTTGAATACCGTGTTCATCCGGCCAATGTCGCCCTTGAGTACGATGAGCTCCACCGCAATGGTAAGTGCGAACCCGGATCCAATCATAAACAAGGGGATGCGCTTTAAATCGTTCTGTCCCGGCCGGAAGATGAGAATTAATGCCAAGATCGCCAGAATTGCGACCAGCCATGCAATTTGAATCTTATTGATCAGCAGCACAATAACAGCCGCTGCAATTACCAGAAATGAAATATAAATCACCCAGCGGAACGGCCGCAGTTTGTTCAAAGCGGAAGCAGGCGTATTTGCCAGCCAATCAATCATCTCATGGATGATCCATGAAGCGATTACGAAAAGGAATACCCCCCAATGCGTCAGGTAGGACCAGATCGGCGACCGGTCACCGCGCCATATTTCAATGTTATTGTAGCCCTGTCCGAACCAATGGGCGAAAGGTTGATAAAGGAGTAAAGAGAAACCCGCCAGGAGCAAAACGCTAGCAATTGCGACGATCCATCGCTTTGAGTTTTCCGCCAAACCTGGGAATATGTTCGCCGGTGCCGGCGCATATTTAACTCCGGAGTATAGGATCGCGAGGCACGCCAGGACCATATACGTGGGAAGATCCCAAGTGTTGGTCGGCCTCAAAGCTCCGATTGTCAATCCGCCAAAAATGATCACTGTCCCGAAATTGAGCCATGAAAAACTTTCCCGATGGTATGCCCATTTCCACCTGCCAAGGATTACCGAAATTGCCCAGGCTAGAACTAGCAGGGTAATAGGCAGGGCAATCATATGTGCATGCAGGTCCGCATACAGGAAAGTAAACATCGGGAATTCGGTGATCGGCTCCCCGGGGTAAACCCGGCTTGGGATCCAATACCAATCCCCCGGGCCGATTGGAAGCTTAACCCCGCTAAACATCCCGGCGATACCCTCAAAAGACCAGAGCCATTTTTGCAAAATGTTACCAGTTTCTATGGGAATTCCGCTCGCCCCAATTTTCTGTAATCCCTGCCAGATCAATCGAACGGTGCCAAGGTTTCCCATTACAAGCATGAACACCGCTGCCGCAGCTCCTCCGAGGAACGACCGCCCATGGAAAATGTCTCTCCAGGAATCAGAAAGCGGCTCCTCCCCCTCTTTCCTCCGTAACCCGGCGGTGAGGTTCGATCCAATGCAGTATGCTCCGAATGCAACCAGACAGAATATTGTCGGAAGAATGATATTGTAGGCGATCGAAGGTACGATCCCGAGCAATTTGACCAACACCCCCACCAGAACAAAACCGTAATAGTAATAATTGATATATCCCCCGGCGAACCAGGGATCATAGGGGGGAAAGGTGGAGCTCTTTAGGATCGCATTGAAATAGGAAAAGTCCATCGGCTTCTCGCCACCCTTGGCTGGATGCCAGAGGTCGGAATTTCCCAATCGGACGAGGAGGAATGCAGAAAAGAAAACAAGACCAAATATCTCAATAACGATGAACTGTTTCCAATGGTTTTTTATCTCGCCAAGGATCTCGCTCTTGTTCCTGAAGAAAAGGAATCCATTCCACATCGTTATCAGGGCGATCATTCCCAGGATTGTGATCCTGGAAAAACTAACCCCGTAGGAACCTGCGAGCCAGACCATGAAAGCTAAAATGAGTAACCCGGTAATTTTTGAAAGCGGGTAGCCTTTATCAATCATTCCACCAAAAGCGATGCGCACAGTCGGGTAAACCAGCCACCCAAGCAGCGTGATCACCAGGTACCAGACAATCACTGCCAAAGCTGGATATTTATTAAGAGGATTTTCGTACGAAAAATAATCAGACCAGGTTCCGCCAGCCTGTTGAATGGCCAGGGATTCCCCCGGTAAGGTCAAATTTCCTTTATACGCGCTGGCTGTCTTGGGTGTAAGTTCGATGACCTTGGATAGATCAACCTCACCTAGAATTGCTCTGACTTTCGCTGGATCATATTGATCCGTTTTCTTGAAGATCAATACCTTCGGATGATCGTAAACCGTGAAAGCTTCCTCGGCATATTGGGTGTTGAATTCCAGCGGACCGATCCGGGGATTGGAATCGAAAGTTTTCACCAACTCATACCCGAGTTTGCCTTGGAAATCGCCCGGTTCACCTATGGCATAACAATCCAAGATGGTCTTTTCATCCGGACAGCCGATTAAGTTTCGGTAATAAGCGCTTACCAGGGGGTACCGTTCGGGAATGCGAGTCAGGCTGCCCCACTGCCGGTTGGAGCTGATAAAAATATAATCTCCCTGGTTAAGGGCATTTACAATCCGTTCAAGTTTTTCGGGGTTGTCATCCCAATACAATTCAAGGTTTAGATCCGTGCGATAGATTCCGTTGTTGTAATCAAATGGTGAATATCCATCCATGGCATAGGGGAGTGGATCGTCCCACGATGATTCGTTTATTTGCCGGCTTCCAGTGATTCCAAGCGCTCCTTCCCCTTCTGAGAATGTCAGGGTTAGACGGAAAGGTTGGCCTTTTTCAATTTGCACAGCCGAATCCAAGGGTAAGACTGCAGGCTCGCCACGGGCGTTGTTTTTCGCCAGGAAATCTCCTGAAACAGATCCGCCACCGATGGGCTGGAAACTCCCATCCGGCTGACTTGATTCAACTAAAAGGGATAACTTCTTGGTGCTGTCGACTCCTTCCCAGTCCACGATTCTGCCTAGGGTGATTTCCTCCAATTCGCCGGAATTGGTCGGATTAAATACGATGGAATAAGATTCTCCCTGGTGAAGCAATTGGGTCGGCTCGGGCAAACTTTGTGAAATCATTTCTCCATCGCCGGCGATCTTCAAAGCTGTTGGTCCGGCTAATAGCAGGGAATCCCCGGGTTCCAGGATACGAAATTCGATCAAATAACGATTTCCCTTGACCAGGTTCATAGGCTGATCGAAAAGAACCTTGTAAGCGTTCCCGCGTGGATCATCACCCCCTGCAAAGGCATTACGGACGGTTCCAGAGACTACCCCCGGTGGATTCCCGGTAAGATCCGAAACAGTCACTAGTAGGGTTTTTTCTGCCGGGTTTGCCCGCGAATCAACAATATGGGAACTATCGATTCCTATAAGCGGTCCGGATTGGTTTGCTGTAAACGCCATCCTCACCGGTTGTTCAGAATTGAAATTAGTACCCAGGGGATAAGATAAAGGCTGATTAATCACCTCTTCCCCATCTTGGATACGAACGTTTATTGGTCCGGGTACATTCTGATAGATCCAGTCACTGGCAGCCAGGCGGGTGATCGGTCGCGTGTAAATTCGGGAGAATGCATTTGCCCAGAGCATTGATGAAATCAGTACGACGGTTCCGATAAATATCGAAAAGATCTTTAAGGTTTTACCTGCTTTTTGATGCCCTTCTTCCTCTTTTTTCATCCCCAAATCCCAAAGGGATACCAGGGTCCAAGCTGCAATGATCACAAGGGTTGGGTAAACCAGCATCTGGTAGCGCATACTGCGGGTGAAGTTGATGGATTGCCAGAGGAAATACACCAGAGTCCAGCTCCAGAGAAGCAGATGAGGTTTCCAATTTCCCCGGATCATTTTGAAGCCCATCCAGATAAATCCCACCCAGGAAAGAAGTCCCAGAGGAATCCCCAACCCCCAGAAAGTCAGATTTTGCCAGGCAAAGGAAAGTGGTCGACGCGCCCATTGGATCCCAGGGGGAAAGGTCGAATCCCCGGCACTGAGGGCGCTGAGTTCCCTTAGATTTCCAATCCATTTAGGGTTGGGTTCCCAACCTAGATAACGTAAAATCCCGCTAAATCCATTGTGCAGAGCCGGGACGAGGCTCCCGGTCATGATACCAGGTGCGCTGAATGCATACGGTTGAAGAATCCGAAAGGTCAATAGGCTAATAGCACCAGCGAGGATCACATTGCGAAGCAGCAACCATTTCTGTCCTTCCTGCTGTTCAGGGTTTAACCCGCTGTAATATAACCACGCAGCTACGGGCAGCAGGAATGCCAGTAAGCCGGCGTTGACTTTTGATGCAGTAGCCACTCCAAGGGCAATTCCGAAAATTGCATAAAGAAGGAAACCCCGCCATCCTTTTTTGATCCAGGATCCCTTTTCGAATTGATCTATTTCACCCGTTTTATCAGGTGAAGCGGTTTGGATTAATACTGCGATAAAAAAGGTGAGCATCCCGAAGAAATTGGTTGAAGTATCCACTGTCCAGTAATGCGAGAGCTGGATTGGTAATACAGCCAAGGAATAAAAAGCAGCTGCAAGCAACCCAATTGATTTTCTCCGGAAAAGGCGGTAACCAATCAGGAAACAAAGCACCACGGTCATCAAATCCATCACCGAGGAGTATGCCCTTCCAAGGATGGTAACCTGGTCATATCCCGTTTGGTTGACCCATTCTGCCAGGTACCTCACCAAAAAGATCGGGAAGGTTCCATAAACAAAAAAACCATACCCCCGGTTTTGAGGATTCAGGCTGGAAATATCTGTGTTGAAATATTCTCCTAGATTTTGGACCGGGGCAATACCGGTTTCAACCATGGTCAGGAAGCGTTCATCCGGATGAAGATGAAATGTCTGATCCCAACTTATTCCTGAAAAGCGAAGGTAAGCTCCTGCAACGAGGATAAGGATCAGGATCAGATCAACCCACCAAGATTTTATGAAGCGAAAGGATATTTTCTTATTTTCCATGAGCTATTTGGACGATTGCACAGCGGGTACGACAAAAATAAAGAAATCCTTACCCTCTCGCGGATTCTTAATAATTGAAGTCGCGCCTTCAGGATAAAGCTTTTGAAGTTTTGCCAGATCTTCAGTATCTTCCGCCTTAAGTATAAATAATTTCGCATCTTTTATGCTGAGAGTATCATTAAAGTGATCTGGCCAAAGCGCGTAATCCTTGCTTGGGAAACCCGCATTGATCCCGACCAGCCTCGTGTCCACCCAGTATGGGAAGGGAACCACATAAGCATTATCCTCCGAACCTACGGATTCCGAGAATCCGCGGATTACCTTTCCGATCTCCGATGTGTTCCAGGCTCCTGCCATGAATTGATCGTCGAATGTTTTGAATACAAGCCGGAAATTTAATACTGCTGTCCAGACCAGCAGAATGACACCCATCAGGATAACCAATGTTCTGCCAAACTTACTTCCCATCCGTTTCCACATGCTCTCCAGGGCGCTCACGATACCTATCGCGGCGATTACAAATACCGGGAGGATGGCTGCCCCGGTCCGGTTGAGCGAAGGATTCTCCGCTGGAAATGCAAGCGATAAGATGGATGGCATCATTAAAAGCGGGATTGAAAGTACAAGGAATAAATCCACCCAGCTCCGTTTTTTAATATATCGAAGTATGACCACGATTAACCCAAGGAAGAAAAAGGCGCCGGTTACATAATCAAGGGCAGGCCGGTGGGGAATGGAGTGGACCCAGATCTCACCGTTATCGTAAAAGAACATGATCATCGCCTTCCAGGTGTTGGAAAGGAAGATCTGAAAGGCTGGTCCCGGTAACGGGGATTCAGATCCGGAAATTCGACTGAAAGCCCTGATACTAAAACCGGCTGGGTCTTCAATGGCATACCTGAAAAGTGGAATGAAAACTGCGAACGCGATTCCTCCCATGATAGCCAGATTGAGAAGGGTCTCTTTTCTTTTCCCCCTCGAAACCGGATGAAGCAGATAAAGAAAAAATGCGAATAAGATCACAACTGGGACGAACCGCGCAGGGCTGTACCCGTGAACCCCGAACCCCACCGCCAAACCGGAAAGGATAATCAGGTTCCGATCTTGTTTTCGCAAGCCCCGGATCAGGAAATAGATTGCCGGTACTGCAAAGAACGGGTACAACGGAAACCGAAGCCCGATCCGGGAGATTACGTTTGGCCAGTAGGCAATGCCCGCCAGGAGCAATGCTGCCAATCCCACATTCCTGTTAGCTACCTCTTTACCGGTAAGGTAAATGAAAGGAAGGGTGAGAAGACCAAGGAGAGCTGTTCCCAACTTTAAACTGAGGAACGACAACCCTGTCTTCAACCAGACTGCAATCGCTGCAGTTAAATACATCTGCACGAATTCCCTGCCGGTGTTCCTCGGAAAGAAGATTGAATACTGTCCATTGAGGATATCGCCTACGTCAAGGAGTTTCTCGGCCTGGTCGCTGAACATTTCTCCCGGAACCTGGTTCAGGCGATAGAAGCGGTAAATAGTCACGAGAATAACCGATAACAGGACCAGGACTGTCCATGGGGTGATTTTGATCGTGAAGAGCGTTTTGTCTCTGTTATGAAAGATTCGCTTCCACCAGAGTTCACTGTCACCCCGGATCCATAAAGCAGTGAGGAGAAACCCCAACCCTGAAATCCATAAAACCAGGTTGATTCCGTTAAACCTGTTTCCACCAAATGCAAAAAACGAAAGCATCAACAATAAAATACTTAGAAGAAAGGGAATCCTCCGGAAGTCGGTTGAAAATTTATGTTCAGAGTCTTTTCTTAATGGAGGTAGATCCCATTCATTCGTCAGGATGGCAGCAATAGCCATGAACGCTGCGAATAAATACAATCCCACGGCTCCTTTGATGCTGGGATTGGGAGGCTCCAATAATGTTTGTGCAATCAAGGCAAGAATCAGCGCACAAAAAGTCTTCCAGGGACCCAGGCGGAAGGTTGAACGGGACAATTTTTTCTCATCATAAGGCTGAGAATTGCTCGTTTGTTTACCCGTTGCCGCAATGGATTCCATTTCCGGGTTTATAGAATCAGGCATTATTACTGGGGATGATTTTTTCCAGAATTGTAATTTCGCAATCAAAAGGTCAAGAATACTGGGTTCTTTCATGATGATTTTTTCCCGGGTATTGGATAATTCTAAATGAAACTGGAATTTCTGTTCACCTTTATTAGGATGCAATTTTACGCGTGAAATAGAAGGAATATGAACCCAGTGGCTGCCTTTCAGCTTCCGAATAATACTTGCGAATAAATGCCATGGTGAGTGCCAGATTCCAGCGCGCAGGCACTAGGATCCACATTCGAAAGAAAAAATGGCAGATCAAGGAAGGTAAACCGAAATAATGACCCCATTCAAGTGCCGCAAGAGCGTTTGGAGAAAAGTAATCCCATTGATCCTCAATCACAAATCCTTGTTTAACAAGACGCTCTTCCCAAACGAGGCGGGAATCGCAGTGATGATGGCGGGAAATGCGGTTGAAAAAAGAACGGTAGCGTTCAGCCAGCCAGTGGATTCCGATTCGATCCAACCAGTTGGAAATTGAGAGGTTACCAAGAAAGTTCTGATTTGGTACGCAGAAAATAAATGGGGCTCCCGGTTTCAGAACCCGGGCAAGCTCTTTTAAAACAGGCTCAAGATCCGGTATATGTTCCAGAACAGAATTACTTACCGCGCTTGAAAATAAACCATCTGGAAATGGAATCGTTTCCCCATCACCTTGTACCACTAGATCGTATTTTCCGTTTTTCCTCGCCAATCGCACAGGACCTGCCCAGGGATCCAATCCGACGGTCACTTTTGTATTAAACGCGACGCTCGAAAAGTGGCCGTCTCCACAGCCCAGGTCAAAGCTCGGTCCAGGTAGATCCAAATCCTCATATACTCGTGATTCCACCGCCCTTAGCAATCCGCGAAAATACGGGAGCGAGGAGATATTCAACCAGAGATAGTCTTTCTTAGATTCGTTCAACTGGCTTCTATTTCCTTACGTATCTCTTCGAAAAGAACTTCATATTCTTCTGCTATCGATTCCGGGTCGTAAATCTCTTTTAATTTTACCGAAGGGACCATCGGTCGATTTCTATCCGCAAGGATATTAACAACAGCTGCAGCGAGTGCTTTTGAATCCCCAATAGGAATGATCTTTCCCATCCCGTGCCGAATGACCGGCTGCCTTACACCCGGCAAATCGGATGCAACGCAAGGAACGCCATTCATCATGGCTTCAATTTGAACCAGGCCAAACGCTTCGGTTGAATTTAAGCTGGGCAGAACGAGCAGGTCAGTATTCGGATAGAACTTTGCCATCTCTTCAGGATTGAGCACACCCAGGTAACGCCAGTGATTTTCTGTTTCGTAATCCTTCACTATATTTTTCAGACGATTGAAATACTCTTCTTCACCGATGATATTCTGGTAAGGACCTGCGAATTGGACGAGCGCGTTTGGATATTTTTTGAGAATATCAGGCATTGCATCTAGAAGAACTTCGACCCCTTTTTCAGTTGCAAACCTGGCAGCCATGCCAATCACAGGGTGAAGGTTTTCCGGATTGTGAATTTTGCCGAAATTCTTGATCTCTGTTTTACTTACCTCTGGAAGCTCAACCGGTGGAGGAATGACTTTAAGTTTACCTAGGTATCTTTTTAAATAATCTGAATTCTCAGCATAATCCTGGGTATAGGTAACGATCCGGTGAGTCCAAATCGCAGCAAGGTTATTAGCAATTTTTACTGCCAGGTTCGCCAATTGGGGGATAGGTCCGGGCGGCATAAGTAAATCACAGTGATAAGTGATCACCGTTGGTTTATGATGCAATTTCCCGCGCAATGCGATCCCCGCTGCGTCAAATTGGGGAAGATGCAGCTGGATTACATCATGTTCGCGAACTAGACGGCTTGCCTTGATCCCGAAGGAAGGCATGACCACCCCTTTACTGAGTCTGAATACAACCGGCACGCGGATAATTTGAACGCCGTCCCGAGATTCTTCTTTAGGAAGGTTTTTCTCATATTGGGAAGTTAAGATCGTAACCCCATGCCCCCGTCGCACCAAGGCTTTGGCAAGCCTTTCCGCATAGATCGTCAATCCGCTTGTATGCGGCCGGTAATAGGTAAGAACGATGAGGATTTTCATTGACCTTTTATCTGCTAGAAGAGGTTTTTATTCGCCACAACCCAGTCGAAAAGCCTGCGAATACCCTCTTCCACCCCAATCTTGGGCACCCATCCCAGTTCTTCACTGGCTTTGCGGATATCGGAAACAAAAACTTTTTGATCCCCTGGTCGCCAATCTCCCCATTTCACCTTAAGAGGGTGCCCCAGCAGTTTTTCCAGGATTGGTGAAAATTCCTTCCAGACAGAAATGACATTCGCAGACCCACCCCCGATATTGTAAACCTTGCCGATGGAGGTTTCCCGTTTTTTTGCAGCTGCATCATAAGCATCCAAAAGGTCTTCTACGAAAAGCAAATCGCGGATTTGTTTTCCATCACCATAGATTGATATTGGCCGCCCCAGCACCGCAGCGATGACAAACCATGCCACCCACCCTTGGTCTTCAATCCCAAATTGGCGGGTGCCAAAAATACAACTTTGCCGAAAAACCACTGTCGGTAAACCATAAATTCGGGAGTAATCACGGACATACTGATCCCCGCTGCCCTTCGAGCATCCATAAGGGGAATGAAAATCGAGGGGCTGCTTCTCATCCATGCCATCCGGATAATCCCTGTAACGGTATCGGGTGGCATCTTCTACAATTGCTACGTCATTCATTTCACCATACACTTTGTTGGTTGATGCATATATGAATAAAGGTTTTCGACGAGAATCCCGGGCAGCTTCGAGGGTATTAAACGTCCCCAGCGCATTGATTTCAAAATCTTCACGAGGTTTGATCACTGAAGTCGTAACCGCCACCTGCGCTGCCAGGTGCACGATGATATCAGCTTCCCGGGCTGCATCATTGATTGCGGCAGCATCACGCACATCTCCTGTGATCAGCTTGAAGGCATTATCCCCGAAAGTTTCTCGGAGCCATTGCAGGTTCAAACGCGAACCGGCCCTTGAGAGGTTATCAAAAATGGTTACTTTTTCGTTTCTTTTTAATAATCGCGCAGCATAATTACTGCCAATGAATCCAGAACCGCCTGTGATAAGGTAATTCTTAGACATGTGATTGCTCCATCGTAATTTCATCAGGAGGCTGTTTCAATCCAAGATCATGCATCAAACTGGAAATGGATTTGCCGGAATTGGCCAGCCCGTATAAGCCGAAGACTCCATTGACAATGATATTCATAAGGTGGACGGAAATTGCATAGGCTAATGCGCTGGTAGCATCAATATTGAATAGTGAGAATGCTGCAATCGTGGAAGCTTCCCAAACACCAATAGATGCCGGTGCGGATGGTATCGCGATCCCTAGAGCGATGATCCCCAGTGCCAGGGCGCACCACCATAATTGAGCATCAGGAACAAATTGCAGCAGGAGAACATAAACTTCCAGGATGGCAACCGCCCAGGAAAATAACATTAATCCCAGGCTGGAAATGAACTGAATTGGATTTCTCAGTGCACTCAATCCCAGGAAAAATGCGTCCACCTGGGGGAGGACATGTTTTCGAACAGTTTCGTTCCCTGAACCAATTCTTATGATCCAGGCTTCCACAGGTTTCCTGTTTCGGGAAATAATGAAAAGGGCTACAAATCCAATCAAAACAACTGATAGAGTCGTGATCGCGACAGGTCCTGCCCAGCTCAAACCTAGCGCATAAGGAAGCATGGAGAGCAGTAGGCCGGCAGCAATCGCCAGGTCGAAGGATCGTTCGATGATAATCGTTGAAAGTACTCTAACAGCACCCAGGCCGGTTTCACCCCCGAGTAAGAGTGCCCTCCCCAACTCCCCCATCCGAAATGGCAGGAAATTGTTGATCAGGTAACCTTCATTCATGGCAATAAATGCCTGCCAGAGGGTAGCCTTTTTTTCAAGCAAAATCCTCCACGCCCCTGCCCTGGCAACGAGGGAAATCAAATAGAGGGTTAAACCTGCGAGTAAATAAGGAAGCTGGATACTCTTGAAGGCAAGTTCCAGACCTTTCATATTTATTACCTTTAATATGAAATAGATCGCCACCCCGCTGATGATCACGCCTGGGAGCCAGCGTTGAATTTTAAGCGAAGCGACCCTTGTCCTGAAACTCACTCTTCCTCCAGGCGCAGAACAGCCATAAACGCTTCCTGGGGAATTTCCACGTTACCTACCTTTTTCATCCGTCGCTTGCCTTTTTTCTGTTTCTCCAGTAATTTCTTCTTACGGGTAATATCTCCACCATAACACTTGGCGAGGACATCTTTCCTGAGGGCTTTCACATTTGCCCTTGAAATGATCCGCCCGTCCGCTGATGCCTGGATCGCAACGTCATAAAGCTGCCTGGGAATCAATTCCTTTAATTTCGTCACCAGGCGCTGTCCTTTATGATAAGACTGGTCGCGATGGACAATGGCAGCCAATGCATCTACAGGTTCACCCCCCACTAATACTTCAAGCTTGGTTAGATCACCGGGACGGTAACCAAGGAACTGGTAATCCATCGAGGCATATCCTCGGGTCTTGGATTTGAGCTCATCAAAATAGTCAACAATGATCTCAGATAATGGGATATCAAAATTCAACTGCACCCGGTTGGGAGCCGGGTAATCCTGGTTCGAATAGATTCCATGCTTTTTCGTCGTTAGTTCCATGATCGGGCCGTAAAATTCCGTGGGGGAAATGATCTGCAGGCGCATCCAGGGTTCCCCAATCTCAACCACCTGAGCCTGGTCGGGCAATTTCGCCGGGGAATCGATCGTGATGGTTTCTCCATCGATTAATTTAACCTGGTATTCCACAGAGGGAGCCGTGACCACGATATCCATATCGTATTCCCGTTCCAGCCTCTCCTGGATGATCTCCATGTGAAATAGTCCCAGAAATCCACAACGGAAACCAAAATTTAATGCCTGAGAAGTTTCAGGCTCGTAATCGAGGGATGCATCGTTCAGTTGGAGTTTTTCCAGCGATTCTTTCAAATTCTCGTAATCATCGCCTTCTACCGGGTAGATTCCCGCAAAAACCATTGGTTTGGGGTGACGATACCCGGGAAGCGGCGCTGAAGCTGGAGCACTTGCGTGGGTGATCGTATCGCCGACCCGGCATTCACGGACAGTTTTCAATCCGGTGGCGATATAACCAACGTCTCCGGCCTCAAGCATTCCGATCGGTCTCATTTCCGGTCCGAAAATGCCGATCTCAACCGGTTTTAAATCGATCCCGGTAATCATCAATCGCAGCATATCTGTTGGCTGGATGGTACCCTGAATCAGTCGAACATAAGCGATCACGCCTTTATAAGAATCATAATGAGAGTCAAAGATCAATGCTTGTAAGGGATTTTCGTTGTGCCCGACAGGGTATGGAATCTTTTCAACTACATCTTCCAAAACCTGCGCAACATTGGTGCCTTCTTTTGCTGAGATGCGCAGGATGGAACCAGCCGGAACCCCAAGAAGCGCAGATATATCTTCAGCGATGACATCCGGTTGTGCGGAA
>Ga0315283_10001212_pt1 | contig 20452 bp, 31 predicted proteins | sample YL17G09_0_MG_FD_204541 | JGI IMG/M metagenome (GOLD analysis project Ga0315283, IMG submission 204541) | Sediment microbial communities from Yellowstone Lake, YNP, Wyoming, USA - YL17G09_0 | ecosystem: Environmental > Aquatic > Freshwater > Lake > Sediment | place: USA: Wyoming | collected... | reverse complement strand
CTTGGCCACGACTTCACCGACGCAGGCCGACACCTAACCGGGGGTTCCACCTCTGGCTGGCCAAGACCTGCTCTAATCTACCCTTGAGTACCACAAAGTCCGTTGCGTGGATGAATGGTACTGGCAACGCACAAGACCCAGTGCCGCCATCCGTTTCATGAGCTTGCCTGCGGGCCTGCAATAGGCCTGCCAATGCACGTACCTCCTGCCCCACAACCGATCTCCTATGCACGATAGTGTCAGCCCTTTGTTCTTGAAACGCTTGAACACGTCAAGAGCTTCATCCATCACTGCTGTTCTCTCGTTCATTGTTTCTCCTTGGCGTCCATCGCGTCTGCTACATCTTCGAGAGCTTCGCGGCCATTGTCCTCAATGTCTTGGTACGTGCTCCACGTCTCGGGGTCACACAATTTATCAATTGAATGCCGCACCAGTTCGACAAGTAACGCAGGTTCGAGTGCATCCAATTCCCATGATGATTCACCGTGCGTTTCAGTGTATGCCTTGAAGCGTGAGTCGGTGCATTTCGCTGGGTTCGGTGGTAGCTTGTGTTTTTTGATCTGGTCACGATTCAAAGCGAGCCTGAGTACCTTGACTTTACACCGGAAAGTCTGTAGCCGGTCAGTCACGTCACGGGTCATGTCCAAGCCGCTGGGGTCATGGTCACCTAAGTACAGAACCACGGCGCATTGTCCTTGCGATTCGTATTTCCGCATGCGTTGCGCGCTCAACCACATTTCCGATTGAGAAGTGTACCCACGGCAAGACAAGTATGGGACATCGAGTTCATTGCACACTGGTTCAATCACGCCCGCGAGTGCTTCTTTCTCGATCCACACTTCTGGCCTGTATGTCTGCTCTTGCCATTTGTCAACATGGTATTGCCGTGCGCATGCACGTACCAACTGAGAAGGCGAGTCCCAGTGAGACAGTTTTTCAATTGCCCGCGTTCGATCCTCGATAGCGTACCAATCAATCAAACCGGCCATGCGACCATCGTTCACGATTGAACCCAGTCGCTTATACGATTGCATCGTATTCTCCATCAGTCCACGGGCCACAAACTGGTAGTATAGCTGCCGTAGTGTCAACACGAATCCTTGAACCGAGTACACTTTGATAATGGCGTTTGCACACTTTATCAGTGACAGTGAAGTGCTCGAAAATGTTTTTTTCGTATACGCTATGACCGACATGATACCTCCTTTGTTTTTATCTTGTAGGCGGTGCCACGGGCACCCATAATTGCCCCACACCACTCACATCGTTTCCCTCCCCCGCATAGACTCCACAAGAATGCGCGCACGCCGTGTGAGCAGAATGGGCATTCAATTTGCCATGTTACCGATGATGGCGGGGTCAAGCCTGTGTACAGCACCTTGTACTGTCGAGCTATTGTGCCGGGCTTGCCTAAGTCCACGAATGAAGTCTTTCGATACTCGATGTCCAGTTCCACATATGTTTTTGTCAATTGCTTCATGCTACTCCTGTCCGTCCGTTTGTTGTCCTGTCTCGTTTCTGAATTCGTAGTTTGCTTCCGTCTGGCCGTGAGTAGAATCCTCACCGCAGTGCAACTGATGCGACCCCGCCATTCGATTCCATTTGGCGACAAGGTCGGCCCGCAGAAAGGTCAAGTGCATGTGTCCGTTGCGGTACCACCTGATGTCATAGTAGTCGGTGGTCGCGTGCATCTCACGGCCATTGCGTTCGTCGTTCTTCTTTTCCACCGCGTCCACGATTGTACCCCAGAACGTCTTGGGGATTCCAATGCCGTCGAGCAGGCACAGGGCTGTGTCTATATTCCGCAATCGGTGCTTTCGGTCGTGGTGAATTTCCATGCCGCCGCAGTACCGAGGCCGCATCATGTGCGTGAGAATGACCTTTCGTCCTACCGCGAAACGGTCGTTCGTTGTGTACCCCTTCGGTCGCGGCCTGCAAGTGTCATATGCTTCCTCCACAACATGTTTCGCGAATTCGGGAAAGCGACGCACGAGTCCTTGCATGGTGGCAAAGACATTATGGCTCGTTAGTGCTGGAAGTGATTCATTCACAAGAGCGTTGTGCCATTCAGCGAATTGCTGCTCGGTCATCACGTCCCGCAACCGTAGCTTGTCACCTACAGAATTCCACGCCGCCGCAATCACTTCCTTGCGCACATTCTTGATTTCGGATTCGTCGGTACTGATTGAATGCGCCATCGAATGCACATTCGAGTACAGCACGCCCACCCGTGACAAGTCCCATCCGGGCAACGTATTCAACAGGGCTTGCGCATCGGTCAACAATGTGTAGCCATGCTCAAGCTGCCGTAGGGCGCGCTGCACCGTCTCCACAAGCGTTTCCACAGCGCAGTATGCAACGGGCATAGCCGCGTCATCTTGGGTACGCATCTCCTCATCATGTGTTCTCATCTCCTCGTTCATGTGTCTCCTGTTGTGCTACACCTTGCTCGGTGCCCAGTGATAATATGGCCTTACGAATACGCCACGTCGTGCGATAGTTGTCCTAAAGTTCGTGATGCAATGCTTGATAGCATTGTCATGCGTGCGAGACAAGTATGGCGATTCCTGCATTCGGCACCAGCCCTTTTCGCCGAATAGCCATTCGCTGCCTTGGTAGTACATACCCGACACGTACCCGATGCACCACACGTCCCACTTCAACCCTGACGGGCCTGAGTGCGTGGCATGCTCCCATCGCGTATCAGTAGCAACGTACAGCCAACCGGGGATCGTGTCGTGAATGATTTGCGTGAATTTGACCTTCACATATCCGTGCGGGTCGTGCAAGTGGGCATCGTCATCGTCCTCCTGCGCCCGTGTACTCCAACAGCGTTTACAGGCGTCCGGTGCGACACCACTACGGACAGCCTCGCTTTCTGATTCCGGCCTGTCGGTTGCGTTGCATGGTTCGTCAATCAGTATGCGTCCGCAGTTCATGCACTTGTCGTGTTCGTGTTTCATTGTGTCTCCATTGGTTCTTGAATTGAGTTCCGTTGCTTCATTCTCGCATGACGTGCAGTACCATGCTTTTGTTTCCCTGCGCCTTGACCACTGATGCGGTAGCCGCTGGTACACAGTACCGGACTGCCGCACGTCGAGCCATATCTTGCACTTCCGATACCGCCTGCAGTATCGGCAGTGTTCATCGCGAAGCGCATCCACGATTGCCTGCACGTCATCCATTGTGATGTCTCCCGGATGATACCGACGCCAGATATTTTCGCGCTTGCTTCTCGTTCGCCATGCGTATCGCGAATGCTTCCCGCTCCCACGGTTTCAAGGGGATGATGCCGAGAAAGTAAAACAAGTCATCTTCTTCCTCGAATTGTGGCGACGGCCTGCCTTCCTTTATGAGTATTCCACCGACTGACTTGTACCCCATGCTCACCCATTTACCGGCCAGACAGTGATGCGAGAAGTCTGCCGGGCCTGTACGGATTGCTACGGTCGTAGCCCAGTTCTCACGCTGTGCCATGAATAGGTCAACCTTCGCCGCAGTCGCGTTCAATTGAAGCTGCACGTACCTGCCTATGGCTACATCGCCTTTCACCACGGTGCCGCATGCGTGCACGGTCTCAATATACTGCCGTGACCGCATCATCTTGTACCTTACCAAGTCAGGCACTTCCTCTTGCCGTGGGATGCAGACTATTTCAATATCCTTCGGGTCTTTCTTTCCGCGCCTAATGCTCCCGGCAATCATGCAACGATTCGGTTCGCAATACGGAGCGAGAAGGGCGAGAAGATTCTGCGCTTGGTCACTGAGATTATTCATTGCTGGCCTCGATTGTTGCCGGTTGTGACAGTTCTGGGAGCTTGTAGCCACCCATTCCTATCAAGATGCGTAGTGCCATTGCGCCCGCTTGAATAGCCTCATCTACAATGTGCGCCCATCCTTCTTCTCGTTCATCCTGCGTCTTGGCCTTGTACGTTATGTCGAGCGCGCCTTGCAAAGTCTCGCCCGCCTCCTCGCACAGAATGGCCGCAGCATGTATCACGTCGTCGGGCCATGCCGGGTGAAGCAAGCTCGCACGTTTCCACTCTTGCACAATGCGAGTCAGTGCATTCAATGCAAACTGCTCTTGTACCTGTTCTTCGATTGTCATTTCGACCTCCGTTTGTTACGTGCGGTTCTCTTCACATCCTCTGACCATACGCGGGCTTGCATCATCAGCATCGCATTCGCGAGCGTTGGAGCGTTGCCGATTTCACGATCACCTTGGTATATGGTGAACGGTGCGACGCCGTTTATTCTCGGCATGCGTTTGTATACCCATACTTGATTCGAGCCTGTACCGGCGGTTGCCATTGGCATGAGTACCGTTTTCTGTGCCTTGTGCGTTGTCTTTCTCATAGCACGATCCTCCACCACAGCGGCAACAGCCACCGCCACGGGCCGTACTGGCGAATGTAGTACTCGCGCCGCCATGCCTTCAAGTCGCCTACGAGTTCACGCGCTTTGCCTGATTGAACTGTCTCTGCAATCGTTGCCACTGTGGTGACAAAGGTCTGGTTCATCATCACCACGCCGGGATCCGGCAGAGCGGTCGCGACAATCGCAATGCACTCGGGAAGTCGCTTGCCGGTCACACGGCGAAGGGCCTTCGCATGCAGTACCGCGTCCACACTGCCCAGATACGTCAACGCGGCCATGTTCGCTTTCGCTGTGTCGCCGTAGCACGCAGTCAACGCATGAGCCACGTCTTGCATGAACTGGTACGTCATGTGCGGACGCATGTCCGTCGCTCGTGCAGTTACATCAGCCACTCTCATCTGGGCTGCAACATTCTCCCGCTCGATCTTTTCTGATTCTTGTTCTGGTTTCATCGGTTCTCCTTGTGTTATAGAATCCACTGCTTCACTTCTTCGCTTTCGTAATATTCGTCAATCGCTTTCTGGTCTGGCGGGTACATGGCCATGAGCCGCTTCATAACTTGCGCCGATGGTACCCCGTGACGTGCCGCCATGTTCACTATGTCTGACGCTGTTATCTTTCCTCCTTTGGCTGCGCGCAGTTCGTCCTCCAGTGCCTTCTCATCGAATGTCCCTGTCACAGGCCTAAGATGCTGGTGCGCGGTCAATATCCTTTGTACGCCAACTATGCGCGCCTGTACTCCGCGTATACGCTGCGCCAGCCTGTCCGCGTAGGCTATCAACTCACGGTCGCTCGTGGTGAACATGTAGCCTTGATCTGACGCCACTATCGGAATGCCCTTGCACTCCACTGCAATAGCAATGGCCCTTCGCATCTTTGGTTCAGTGTTTCCGCTATGACAGTCCATGGTCTCGGCCAACTGGCGTGACGTGAACCACGTATCCGGGTTCGCTTTCAAGAAGTCCACAACGGCTTTCAAGACCTCATCTATCTTGGTGGTAGTGACCGGCACCATCGAATGCACATCGAGTTCATTTCTCATCGGTTGCCTCCTGTGTTGCGTTCGCGATTGAGTAAAGCGCGCACTCTGAATATACGCCTGATGATCTGCTCGTGGCTTTTGGGGTCGTGATGCGATTGAAGCATGGACAGCCGCTCACGCCGCAGCCTCTCCAGTTCATCGTATAGCTGTTGTGCTGTCATGCTCTCAAGCGGGGCTTGTGCATCTTCGGGCGTGTTCATTGCGCCACCTGTGCTACATAGGCCGCATTCTTTTTCGCTTGCCGCTTGTCGAATTCATACAAGCGGACAACCACGCGCTCATAGTACCTGCGCTGCCTGTAGCTGCTGCCGCCATGGTACCGTCCTACGCGGGCGAGATAATCAATGTCTGTCATGCCTATCGGCTCGTCGCGCTCGCATACATAATGCAGATACAATGTGCCTAACCGGTCATTGACTTCTGGTTCGGCCAATAGCGAGGGTCTGTTCGCCACTACTATGTATTCTGTGCCGGTTATCAAATGGAGCTTGTACAGTTGTGCTGCCGCGCTCAATGTGACACCCAGCCTGCCGTATGACTTCCCATCATCATGTACGCCAATGTCCTTGTTGTGACTTTCGGCCAGTGCGACGCCGAGCTTGGCGCGCTCGAATGACTGCTGCGAAACTGATTTCACTTCTGGTTCTGGATTGTTCGTTGTCATGGTCTCCTTGTGGGTCATTGAAGGTTCTGGCCACTGCATCGTGGCCGATTGTTTGTTCTCCGTGTTCGCTGTCTCATTGATATGCGAAACGCCGAACGTGATTGCCACGGCGCAAAGTGCTGCTATCAACATCAAGTGTGCTATTCTCATCGTTGTTCTCCTGTGGGTTGTGTTGTCAGTCGTTTCCTTTGTCGGTACGCCTTCATGCGCGCCTTATTGTGCGCCTTGTACTCGGCGGTCTGGTTGTACGCCTTCCGGTACGCCTTCCGGTACGCCTTGCGCTCGGCGGTCTGTCTGTACGCCTTCCGGTACGCCTTGCGCTCGGCGGTCTGTCTGTACGCCTTCTGGTACGCCTTGTACTCGGCGGTCTGGTGGTACGCCTTCTGGTACGCCTTGTACTCTTCTGGGTGCGCGTTTACCCGCTGTGATTTCAGTTCTCTTTCCGACGGGACTTCCGTGAACAGGCCAGCCATGCGCATGTACGCAAGTTCGTATTCTTCTCTTATCACTCGCTGCCTGTTCAAGGTGTCCCCTTACTTCTTGGTCTTGTTACTTCGTTAGAACTTCGATGCAGTCTTGACATGCCGGGCAAGTATGCCCTTCTTGTACACGACAAGTGCCGCCTTCAGTTCGTTGCCACTCAGTCGCACTGTGCCACCTTTTGCAATAGTGACAAGACACTCCTTTTCGTCCCAACTGATCGAGGCTCCTTCTGTTCCTTTTTTCTTGACCGCTGTGGCTGGTGTACTTGTTACCGTCGCTGCGGCTTGTTCCGCTACCGATCGCACCTTCTTCCCGCTTGCGTCGAACACCCTGTCCGCTTGCGCCGATGTCAGCGCCAGTACTCGTATACGCCTATGCGTCCGCGACTTTGGCTCATACACATCCACTTCCTTTTCCGGCACTGTGTATGTCTTTTGCATCGCTGCGGGCAATGCTGATAGCTGTCTGTAACACGGCAACCGCTCGGGGATCAGTGCCATGCTTGCATCCAGCAATCCTGCCGCTATCTTCACCGCCTTGTCAAACCATGCAACCGGCCATCTTACGATACGCGGGTCGTTCCTAACCTCCTTTTTCCCGGCGTCGTCAAGCATGCTGTAGGCTGATGCGAATGAACTGAACTTCTCGACAAACACATCTTTTGCCAGAAGCACTTCGCATGCCATGATTATTGTCTTTTCGACATTTCCCGACGGTACTACTATAACCGCTGTTTCTGTTTTCTTCATCGCTGTCTCCTGTTGTTTTGTTGTTGTTGCTATGCACACATTGTGCATGGTTAGTTGAATGGATTGTCTTCTGTGTCCGCAAACATCTCTCCGCGTGCGTCGTCGGCGCGCTTCATCGTGAGCATTGCCAGATACGCAATGCACACACCAACAGCCTGCCACGCATGCCCTGTCACGCCGTACAATGGGCCGGGCCATTTCTTGGTGCCCACTTGCGCTGTCGTGCCGCCACCGGTCTTTCTGAACATTGCCAAGACCGCTTGCCGTACTGCGCCGTCTTTCTTTGCCCCTAACAACATTCGCACCTTGCTACGAGTCAGCATCACGACTTTCCCGCCGTACACCGATGCGGTATGCTGTGCGGCCTCCTTGAACTGCCCTATCCATCGAGCGGTGTCCAACAGCGCATGTCCGCAGGGCACGCCGGTCGCTTGCATGTCCTCGATCACAATCACCGCTGGCCTGAGTATCGCAACCCGATCTCTGAGCCACGCAATCACGTCCGTGTTATCGGAATCGACCGATGCTTCGATGAAGCGTTCTACATTGAACGGGTCGCGCAGCAATACGATACCACTGTGTCGTTGTCCCGGATCGATACCGATCCATGATTCGTATACTGCCTTTTCACTCTGTTCATCGCTCATGGTTCTCCTTATAGTGGGGCGGGGGCCTCCCCCCGCCCCTTGGTGGTTCGTCAATGGGGCGTCCTTGCCCTTGGTGCCCCTCTACTCCTTCTCGGGGGCCTTGGGGCTTGCCGGGGCACTCGTCGCCTTTGGCAAGGCATTGGCCGGTGCTGCCGGGGCCTTCGGTGCTGTGGGCGTGGCGGGAGCCTTCGGGGGCTTGAATGATGTCGCTGGCTTTTTGGCCGGTGACTTCTTTTCTGTGGCCTTGGGTGGCGGGAGCTTCGCCGCTGAAGCCTTGCCCTTCTCGGCACCTTCTGACGTGGCTGCACCGATGCTGCCATTCGTCGTCTTGCCTGTCGGGAAAAGATCATCGTTCGCACGTTCACCATCCAGATACGCTTCCGCTTCTTCCTGCACCGACTCGGCGAGCTTGACATCGTTTTCGGTACACCGCACAACCGCCGCTGCGATTGACATCGCCATCGGTGTCTTTATCAGCACCAGCCTGCCGCCGTTGCCTTCGCCCAGTTGCTTCACGACATGAATCGAGAATGCGAGTTCGTCGCCTATGGTGTCGTACTGGATCGCCCGGACGCTACAGTTCGCGCCATACGCCTTTTCGAGTTCGAGAAGTCGCAACGCGGTACCGAGTATTCCTTGCATCGCCTTCTTCAGTGACGGGGTCGGGTGCTCGATTGACTTCAACGTGTGCGTCTCCCACACATCCGCGTCGGTCGCCTGCATCCACTCCACCTGCACCATCTTCGGTTCGACCCTCACCATCGTGATCTTTCTTTTCATCTTGTCTCCTTCTGTTGTTTGATATTGCAGTTCAGCACATTGCTTCCCTGCCTACTTGAAAAAGCTGCCTGCGGCCTCGGCTTGTTGTATAGGTGTCAGTTTCACGCTTGCTGCCGCTTTCCGTGTGCCGCGTTCTTCACTGGTGAATAGTCCAGTCCACCCGCTGTCCATACTGCGCTTCAGCATTTCGACCGCAGCCGCTTGCCCGCGCTCGCGAAACTCCTGCACCAGTTTTCCTATCTGGCCTTTTTGTGTTGTCGGTGGCATTGACTTGCGAAGTTCTTTTGTTCTGTACTCTCGCCATTCCTCCCACTTCGATACGATCTCATCTATCACTGACAGTTCCGCAGGCAACGGAATGATGTCTGTTCGAGTCCGCTTCAACGAGTCGCGTTTCTTCTTCGATGCTGTTTCTTCCTTCACCATGCGCCGTACTGTCACGGTATACGTGGCGTCAATTTCGTACACCACATCACCTAACGATGGCTTGCCCGCGCACCGTTCTCCTATGACGGTCAACAGGGCATGAGTATCGGAGTCGTTGCCAGTACCCATGATGGCTGTCATGCCTGCCACTGTGTCATGCACTACGCCCCGTGGTTCGCTTGTGTGTGCTGCAATGCAAATCCTGAGCCATGCGCCGCATACATCTGGCCGGTACCGTCTCGTGTCTCTCTCCCAGTCTTGCACATCGAGAATGAATTCATTTCGTGTCATGGTCGTCTCCTATGCCCATCTCGTCAATGAATGATGACCGCGCCCGCTTCGTGCCCACGTTGTCTGAGTACACCACGTCGGCATGCGACACTATTACAGTGTGAATTGCTCTCGTGATTGCGACAAAAAACAATCGACGTTCTTCGCTTTCATCCTCGGCTGACCGATGCGGAAAGTGGCCTTGCTCAAGACCGATCACAACCACATACAGGAATTCCTTGCCCTTCGCGCTGTGGATTGTGCCGACATGAACACCGGTCACCTCTGCGTCATTGTCCGCAAAGTCAATCCGATCTATCCAGTTCAACAAGTGCGACGGTTCGGTCAACCTGTACATGGCTGACAACGCTTGCAACGACTTCACAACCGCTCGGTGCTGCAATGTGTTGAAAGTTTCGTTCGCCCACTGGAGAACCTGATGCACAGTTTCATTCCAAGGCGTTGCGCCTTCGATGTCGGGATGCTTGTACGTCGCTCTCCATTCTTCAAACATTGACCGGCCACAGGATGCTGCCCGCAACCGGAGCGTGTGCATTTCATCATCGGACACATGCAATGCTTGCCGTATGCGAATGAATGATAATGCGTCACGCTGGTTCACCGCAAGCCGCAACATCGAGAGCACTTGCTTTCCTTCCCGCGTGGCGTACATGCTTGCTCGCTCTCCTACGAATGTCATGGGCACTGAGTCCGCAGCCAGCCGGGCCGCTGTTTCTGTTACCCTCCATCGTGTACGTGACAATACCGCAATCTGATCCGCGCTCGTGCCTGACGCAATCCACCTTTGAATCTGTTCTGACACCTTCTGCGCTTCCAGCATTGAATCCTCATGCCTGCGCACAATGACTTCACCGCCCATTGCGACAAGTGTATCGAATGGCCTGTCCTCGTCTGGCCAGTTGTGTTGAATCAACTTCTGCGCGCACGCTGCAATACTTTTCGCGCACCGATACGAATCTCCGAGCCGACATGTCACGCTGGTTTCATCTGACCATTGATTCATGGCAAGAGCATTTGCGCCGCGCCAGCCGTATATGCTTTGATCCTCGTCACCAACAAGCACAAGGCTTCGGTTCAAGTTACTGTGGCCTGCAATCATTTTGACGGCCTCGAATTGTATCGAGTCCATGTCCTGCGCCTCGTCTACTATGACATGCCGCCACTTGTTCATTGCCCACTGCGTCACTGGTTCTTCTGGGTCTGACAGCTTCGCGGTCACTTCCTTCATCATGCCGCAGAAGTCCACGGCATTCATCTCCTCAAGCCACCGCTGATATTCAATCAAGAGCCGCCCTTCTACTTCGTCAACGGTGCGCACGCATGTACGGCTTTCAATCGCATGTCGTATCTGGCCCGGTCTCATTCTTAGCCTGTACATCAGATTGAGTTCGCTGCACACGTCGTATGTATCCACCTCGTCGTATACGGTCATCCCTGTTCTTCGACCGAATGCTGACGGGAATGCCTTCATGATCGTATAGGCCCATGAGTGCAACGTGCAACATGTTATCAAGTGCGATACTAACTTGTCGCATATTGACGCAATGCGCGTTTTCATTTCGATGCCCGCCGACCGGGTGAACGTCAACACGAGAATGCTGGAAGCTGACACGCCGTTCGTCACCAAGTTCTTGACAAGTGCAGCTACAGTAAGAGTCTTGCCGGTTCCGGGCCCCGCTGATATAACCCTGCTCTGTGCCATGTGTCTTACGGCGTCACTCTGCGCTGTACTCAAACAGTTCACATACTTTCCTCTCACGTTCATACGAGCCTCCGTCTGTATGATGCAATTATCCTCTCCATCTCTGCCGCGTAGTATTCTTCCTGTGTGCCCGGCTTGCCCTCCTGCTCCCACACGCGAAACAGTACATCACGGAGCCGTTGCGACCGCGACTTTATGTCTGGCTTCGCTACCTTGGGCAGTTTCACGATGTCGCCCGCGTCCTTACAGAAAGCAAGCACCCCGAATTCACGGTGCAGTGAAGCCATGGCCAGTTTCGCATGGTGGTTCAATTCTTGCGTTTCAAACTGGACATGCACGCACCCGTCTACTCGCCACGTCAGCGAATGTAGCAAGGCTTCACAAGTGAATCCGTTCGGGTTGCCAAGTATATCAGCCATATGAGTGTCCCTTGTGGGGGCATCTGGGGGCGTTGCCGCCCCCATTGTGCCCGTTGTTTACATTGACACCACTGTCACGTCTTTCGATTCGATGTCCGTGCCTCCCAAGTGGCACGTCGCATACAGGCCTTGCACTCCGTAGGCTTTCAGCATCACTGACATGGCTGTCAAAAATGGATTGACCGCCTCTTCACTCACTTCCGCTATGTCGTCCATCAGTATAGCTTCCTTTGCTGTTCCTGCTGCCAGCCGGTGACTGAGTACCGCGCACCCGACTATGTTGCGAACCACAACGCGCTCTGTACCGCCCATGGTATGATACAGCACTGAGCCTGAGTTGCGAATTACGCTGAACCTCATCTTGCCGCCCGTATATGCAAGTTGAAACTCTCCCATGTGTTTAAGTGATTTTGTGGTAGCCTTGATCTTCGTCAACGTCTGATTGCAGGCGGTTATGAATGGCAATGTCGCCGACTGCACCAACTCTGCCCACACACAGTCAAGAGCCGCCGAGACTGTCGCCATGACGGCGCGCTTCTTCTTCTGGGTACCGGCCACCGACCGGCACTGCTCTAACCGCGTGGTGCGGATTCCGCGTTCGGTTGCGATGTCTAAGTCGGCCTTCAGTGTTTTTTCAGCCGCCTCTCGCGCTCCCTCTTGGCGAGTCAACTCGGTCACGTCTGCCGGTTGCCGCGATTCCTTGACCATCTCCTTGTGGGCAACCACTTTGCCCTGCTCGGTCGCCAGTGCCTTCTCCGCTGAGAGTAGCTTCCGCTGCGCTGATTTCAATTCTCCGCGCACGTTGTCATCCTCGGTCGCGTCGTTGAGGATACCGGCGATTGCTTTTTTGCACTTGGCACACAGCACGTCGCTGGATTGAACCGCTTTCAATGCCTGCAATCCTTCGGCGGTGACGGCCTGCTCCTTCTTCATCTTGCGCTCGATTGCCGTCACGGCCTTCTTTGCTTCGGCCACTGCGGTTTCGGCCTCGGTGACTTTGTTTTGCTGATCTCCCATGTCGATTGTCTGCTGCTTTGCCTTCTCGATGATTTCGTTCTCGGCCTTGATCTGGTTTCGCAGTGTCAACAGCGCATCGTGATTGCTGTCGTATTCGAGTTTCAGTTCTGGCAGTGAACGGGTCGTGGCTCTTGCTTCCGATTGCCACTTTCCGATGCTCTCGATTTCTGCATTCATCTGTCGCATGGTGCCATAGGCTTCCGTGGATAGCTGCGCTGCCTTCTTACTCCACTCGCTCAACTGATAGCACACGTCCGACACCTTCGGTGACGTGAACACGTACTCGCTCATGGTCAAGAAGTCGAGCGGTACCACTGCCAGTTCTTCATTCGATTGCCGCAGCTTTACGATGGCGGGCGATACCAAATCCGCTGGTAGCGAATCCCATGTGCCCTTTGGCGCGCCGGTTACCTTTTCGAGTACCGCCATGACGGCCTTTCTCTGTACGTCTTTCACGTCCGACTCGCACTCTGCGGCCACTACTTTGGCGACGGCCTCGAAGTCGGTCAACGTGCGTGTGTCGAATACGCAGTCTCCGATCACCTTGTTCATCACGTCTTGAGTCGCCTCAACCGTTTGCGTTTCCGCAGTTGTGAACGCGTGGGTCATGCGCTGCCTTCCGCTATACGAGCGAATGAACTCGATGCCGCCTTCTGTGGCGTCGTTCTTGAACATGCCTTTCACTGCCATGTTATTATAGCCGATGGCCATGTAGGGCAGTACCCCTGCATTGCCGCGAGCATCCGATCTGTCCGCGCATCCAAGAAGCAAGCGAACTGAATCCAGCACCGAGGTCTTGCCTTGGTTTGCTTGGCCGAGTAGAATCGTACAGCCCGAAAGCTCTACAACTCGCGCTACAATGTTCTTCACATTACCGATGGTCAATTTCGTCAACATATTGTTCTCCTGCTGTCTGCATGTTATTTGTATAGGTGAATTCTATCTTACATCATCCCGCCGTCGCCACCGGGGGCACTGTCACCGCTCTCTTTCTTCTCCTTCTGCGCAATGCACAAAGTGAAGTCGGGTTGCTTGTCGGTCTGTTTGTTGTTCTTGAATATGAACACAGTCACACCCGGTGACAGTGTGCCGCTCATCATGTTCTCGCCTTTGCGCGTCTTGCCTTGCCACAGGCCGCATATCCGTATCAAGCCCGATTCGTTTTGATTCCTGTCATCACTCATGTTCGTCTCCTTTGTTGTTTACTTCTTCACCTGCGATGCTTGCAACTGAGCAAGTATCTCTCTCAATACCGCTACCGGCTGTTGCGCAATCGGTGCGTACTTTTTCTGGATCGACTGCGCCGCTTCTACTGATACGCCGAAAAAAAGTTCGTTGTCGATTGACCGTATCAGTTCTGCCGCTTCTTGATTCGATTCTTGTCTCTGACTCGTTGTCCCGTTGCTGTCAGTGGATTCCGTGGGGGCTAACGGGTCACCAGTGCTCTCGCCTTCTTCGGCTTCTTCAATCGCTTCGAGTTCTTTTGCTGTGTCGTTACTGAGTGCGGAGCCGTGGGGGATTTCGTTGCCGACAATCATCGAGAATGTGGCGACTTGCGCATCGAGTGCGTCAAGCGAACCGTTCGCAATGGCGACAAGTTTTTTCTGCACGTCCCGCGCATCGGTCACGGTATCTGGATAATAGCCCTCCATCACCACGGTGGCTACGTCGTTCTTGTAGTCGTACAGTCTGGTCACGTCCATCGTCACCCCCGGCATGAATGTGCGAATGATATTCCGCTCCCAGTGAGTCCGGGCGTACCGATCTGCTATCGTACGCACGTTCTGCGTCTGACCAAGCCTGTACATCACGTCCTTTGAACGCAAGTCAATCCATACACCACTTGCTTCATCGAGTGGATAGAATGACCAGCACTCGGCATTCTTCTGAGCGGGGAACATGCCTGCCTTCGTGCCCATCCTTGCCACTTCTGGTGAGCTTGATGCCAATAGAATCAACTGATACATCAGGCGAGCCCGTATGTCATATCTCAGCACGAGATTGTGTACCGCTACACTGCCGCCTGTGTAGCCAATGGCTGATCCTTTTACAGTCACACAATCAAGCGGTGCTGGTGGTGCTGGTTCACAAAGTATATCGGGCGATTGTACGGGCATGACCCGTGTGACTTCGTTCAACCTCCGGTAGCCGTCCGCTGAGATCATTATGACCTTTTTCCTCCTGATCTCAACTTCAACCAGCGTCTTGTCCTTTTGGTGCAGGTCAACCTCCGCACGCTGCCAGCGCATCAGTCCATCCCGTGACAGTATGAACGCTGATTGACCGGTCACCTTTGTGCAGTTCACCAGTGGCTTATACTTCAGTGCCAGCGGTTTCAGTTTCGGTGCCGGTGGTTTCGGTGCCGGTGGTTTCACTTTCGGTGCCGCTGGTGCTGGCGCGTGTTTCTTCTTCGCTGCTTTTGTTCTCGCTTTTTTCATCTCTCTCCTATGGTTGTTTATTGTTCATACGTGGCCTATAGTCCGGGCCTGATAGCTCTACAATCTGCATTGCCGACAGTCGAGAGTATACACCGCTGATGACGTGGCTGTGCTCGAGACCTAACGCATATTCCGCTTGCTTCTGTGTCACGTTCGTGGTGACAATGGTCGGCGTTCTACGGGCGACTCTGATGTCGAGAATGTCATACAGGATTTCCGCGCTTGTTTTCGTTGCGCGTTTCCACATATCGTCCACGACCAGTACATTGCAGTTCTTATACTGCCTGCGCGCTTCGTGGTTCATATCACAGTGCCGTATCCAGCATCCGGTCAACTGGTGCATTATCACGTCGCGAAGTAATGCACGAGCAAGGTGCGTTTTGCCGCAGCCGTTGCCTTGACTGTACAGCACAAGACCAAGTGCTTTATGTTCGAGTATTGAGACAACCATGCCGCGTGCAGCATCGAGGGCTGACTGAGTACCCGCTGCTGGGATGAATGACTCAAAGGTCGCACCCGTGTACATTCCTGCAATGCCAGCTTCGACCATTCGCAGTGAAGCTTGTTCACTTTGTTCGACACGAATCCGGTCGTTCAACGCTTGCTCTGCGTGGCCGCAAGGGTAATCAAGAATGCTGTAGCCTAACGCTGTTTGTATAACCACTGTGGATTGTTCACACACTGGACATATAGGCAATACAGTATTGTCTCTTACAATGTACTTAAACATAAAGATATACAAGAGTAGCTGCGGGGCAGGTGTGAAATGCTTTTGAAATGCCCATGAAATGCCCGTGAAATGCTTTTGAAATGGTGGCACTGGAGTTCCAAACTGTGTTCATGCCGTTGCGCGTTTTTTACGGTTTACCGCTCGACGTATGATGGCGTCCTCAACTTTGCTCTCCTCGCATGTTTGACTTCCGTTTCGCGTCAAGTACAGGCGTACAGTCCTTGCAATTCTTGAGTTCGTTCCAAAGTCTCCTTGAGATTTCGGGCAAAGCATGTTATTCAGCGTCGGCACACTTACGCCTATGTCGAGCGCGGCCAATGTTCGAGGCAAGTTCTTCTTTTTGATAACCGCACGGACAGCCTCTATCTCGTTTACTGTTAGTCTTGTGTACATCTCGTATCCTTTACGTTGTTATAATCGGGACGGGCACTTGCCCGTCCCTGTTGTCGTTGTGCCCTTGTGGGCCATCCTACACGCTTTGACGTGGGGTCTGGCTACAGTTGAGAATGTCATGGGCAATGGACATGCTCTTTTCCTTGACCAACCGCCCTGAGCCAAAGAGCGCGCTTTCTGCCTTCCCGGCGTCGCCACCGGGGCCACCGCGCTTGTAGTCTACCCACTCGGCGACACCGTTGACCCATGACCACAGAGTGCGACCGTCGTTGCCTTTGCCCCTGTACGTGGTGTCCATTACGCTGTTGACCATGTTCAGCGTCTTGGTGCTGACCAGCGTCGCGTCCCGGATGTCCTTTACGGTCGGGGAAATGTCAAACAGGGTGCGGGTCGCGTTCATGTGGTTCTCTCGATCCATCGGCGTGTCGAGCATCGCCCGTATCATGTCGTGCGCCGATTCTTGTTCGCGGGCTACGATGCCGAGCAACCGGTGCGCTTCGGCCAGTGCCTGATGCGCGTTGCTTGTGTGTCGGATTGTCACCGACTTCTCCTTTCCCTCAAGTGCAAAGGTCAACGTATTGTTGCACACAACCCTGATGGCTGTAAACTTCGCAGTCAGCGACCGCTTGCCGTCGTGGGAGTTCGATAGCAACAAGTATGATCCGACCGCGTCGCCGGGCACCCCTATGTCTTGGGGGAGCTTCGCCATGAGCCACACCGTCTCTCCTTTCCCCAGTGCGCCCGCTGTCTGATACATGGCCTCACCCGCGCCGGTGATCGCATCGAAAAAGCTGAACGCTTCGCAGTTCTGGACAATGGAGTATCTGTCCGACACAAGCCCCAGCGGGGTCATGTTGTCCATGCGCACCGTTGCGTACCGATCAGGCACCGGTACCATTGCAGTGGGGCTCACTGCTGTGTACACTGGACACTTCTCCACTGAGTACCCAAGTCCTGCCTTGGATATACACTCTTGCGCGGTCATGCCCTCTCCCTCCACATGCTGACCGAGCTTGTGCCACGGAGTATTGCCAACATAGGCCATACTCGCGATTCCGTTTACTATGCAAAGATTGTGACTCATATCGACCTCCTGTACGCCTTACGCGTGATGATTGTCCGCTTCTGCTGTGGTACGTCGCGGCCTGTCCGCAACGCTTGTCTGACCGACTGCTTCTCCTGCTTTGTTATCGCTATCATTGTCTCACCTGTGGTGATAGTTATGGTGTCTACAGGCTTCCCTATAAGCCCCTGTTGTGTTGCTTGTGGTGTCAATACTTGTACGGTGACCGCTCCCGCTTTATGCCTACCGTACCGTGTCCCTCGGGGCTGACATTCAGACCGCCGTCGTTTGTGCGGATGGTCAATGCGAACTGGTGCAAGTCCACGTCGATTGTGAATGCCCTACGATCAAGACCCGCGCTCAATTGTATCTCGAATCCGTTCGTGCTTGAATCCACGACCTTGAGAATGCCTAACTCGTGTAGTATGTTGGCTACGGCGTTTCCCTTGTGCTCGCCCTTATATAGTTCGCGCCTCTTGTCCATGTAGCCGTTGACCGTCTCCGCAGCCCGTGCCCGCTGCATCAGGTTCGTATGGTCGAGCGTCACGTACAATTCGCAAGAAGTCTCATCGCTGTCTGTGGCCTTGAAATCGAAAATGGTTTCTGGATTGTCCACGATTCGGGACACCTTGCAAAACTTGTCATGGCGTATATTGTGCTGGCGTCTCATCGCTTCCGACCTCTCACCATCTTCTGTCGTAATTGAAGCCTTCCAGCACCAAATGGTGCAGCATTCGTTTGTCGTGATACACGTCATATCCAATTCGGTCATTGACGCGGTGATCGTGTTCAACAGCTTATTGTACTCTGCCCTGCTACGTTCGCACCGAGCACCGATGGTCTGAATATACGCTTCGTGCGCGGCCTGCTCACGCTTTTTGTTTGTGAGCCGCACGTACTCGTCATACGCCTGCTGCTCGGCAAGTGCCAACTCCGCAATGCGCTTCTTCTCCTGCATCTTGGCCGCTCTCCGCTCGGCCTTCTGTTCTTCCCGTATACGGAAGATTGTACGCTGGGTCTGGCTGACCGGCTCCATTGGTTCGTGGATGCTGGTGGCTGCTTCCTGCGGTGCTGCGGTCTGTGTGTCTGTCGTCATCGTCGTTCTCCTGCCCCCTGTGGGGGCCTTGTTATTGCCCCTTGTGGGGCTTTGTGTTACGGGGCCTATCGGCCTCAACACCACTATTATAGCAACTTCTATAGCAATTGTCAACTCTGACTGCTTTTCCTGATTGAACGGCCCGCGCAACCCCCATTGTTACTGGGAAGCCTTACACTTGGCTTTCCCGCGTCACTTGTGTCGTTTCGTGGTACATGGTGGTTCTGTGGTGCATCTACCCCTTGCGTGAGCACTGCGCCTGTTGCGCCGCGCCAGCCGTTCTGCGTCACCCGTGTATCGTACATTCGGATTGCCTTCTCCAAAGCGTTTCATAAACTGCGCGCCTTGAAGTGTCTTGAACGGGCCTATCACCATCACAAAAGTTTCGACGTGCGTTGTGCGTGTCGGTGTCGTTTCTGACCGGAACACAGCACGGCTACGGTCGGCCTTGACACCTACGTATATCTGTTCGTTTGTTTTCATTTCTGTATCTTCTTCTGTTATCGTTCACAGCCACATGATCTGCATCTGAGCCATGATTCGCCGCTTCAGTGTTGCACTCGCACAACATCTACATGGCTGCATGCCAGTCCCGCATACCATTGATCTTTCAACTGGGCCAGTTCGTCGTGAGTAGCAACGTCGGGAATGCTGGGTACCGTGCCGCGCTTGACCTCGAATGACTTGCGGTACTCGTGGCCGTCCTCTCCACGGTATGCGACAATGTACATATCGCATCGCCTGCGCTCGTCTCTGAAGCTACGCGCCCCTTCTACTACTCGCACTACCTGCATCTTGTACAGCTTCATTTCTGTCTCCGGTTACGGTGCAAGGGGAAAGTACCTACCCTCCCCTACACCGATTCGTTATACGATGTCGAACACGTAGTCTGGTTCGAGTCCGAAACTGTCCTGCAAAACGTCATCCGGGTCGGCTCCTTCTCTGACTTCGCGCCGGGCTTCAGCAATGGCTGCATCGGCTTCAGCTTCAGTCATCCTGTCCCGCTCAATGAGCACGTCCCTCAAGTGGTTCATCTTAGTTCTGCGCGGTGTGCTTTGCATCTTGGTTCTCCTGTGTTAGTGTTGACTGTATCTTGAGTATGCAACGGGCAACTATCATCGCAGTGAATATGCTGGGATGAACGCTGCCTATCACTACGGCGTCCCGTGTCATCTTGTACTCCTCGTCTACGGTGTCGGTCACGTTCAACGCGGCCTTGATTTCTTCCTTTATGACGTGCGTTGCTACGGCTGCATGATCCTTCAGTTTCGCGCCCATGGTGTCCACTACGGCCTTCATTACCGCGTTGCACAGGCTTGTTACTGAGTCATCGCTTCGCATGGCGTCAATCGTTCTCGTTGTCTGCATGGTGTCTCCTTTGTGCACTGTTCGGGCAACCTGTCTCGTGACAAACCTTGCCCATGATGATTACCACTTCGCATTGACTGCAACCTACGCGCATATACCATCTGGCATTTACGCGCTGGAGTGCGCTCTTGTTGAATCCGTTCGCGTGGTAGCGTTTGATCGCGTCCTCCAACTGCTCTATCCTTTTCTTATGAGTCATCTGGTTCTCCTTTCTGTGGGGCCGGGGAAGCTGCTGGCTTCCCCTGTGGCCTATTGTTCGTTTGTGGTGAATGAGTACCCTACTGAGTTCAGTCATTCATTACAATGATCGTTCTGGATGCGTTCTCATTGTTGTATGCCACGTTATCTGGATCGGTCTGCACCGTGGCCCGTGTATACGTTTCGAGTATGTCTTCATCCTGATTGACAACCAAGAATTTTTCCGGCCACGCATGACGCTCAATCGGGAAGCGAACATCGCTGGCTTCAACTATAATTGTTGTACCCCTAAATGCACCCGCCTCCAACTGCATCGAGTACACCCTGTGCGTTTTTGGATTGTTCGCCGTATACACCTTCTCCGAAGAGCTATACACCTCATAGTCCGTCTTCCACTGGGAGTGCAACAAAGCACTGCGAAAGAACACGACCGCCTTCACTGAGCGACACCCGCAGAGTTTCGCATCCGAGTCGTTGATCGGCACGGTCATAAACCAATTTGCAATGCGTTGACACAGTGCAACAGCCCCTTGTGAATTGGTGACCTTGTGCAACCCGACATTGAACCA
>Ga0315283_10001211_pt1 | contig 20455 bp, 17 predicted proteins | sample YL17G09_0_MG_FD_204541 | JGI IMG/M metagenome (GOLD analysis project Ga0315283, IMG submission 204541) | Sediment microbial communities from Yellowstone Lake, YNP, Wyoming, USA - YL17G09_0 | ecosystem: Environmental > Aquatic > Freshwater > Lake > Sediment | place: USA: Wyoming | collected... | reverse complement strand
AACCGGCTATCCCCGGGGTCTTCCACTCCTATCCCTGGATGTGCGCCCTCCTGGACACCATCGCCAGGCAGCACCCAACCCTCTGCCGCCTGGACACCATCGGAACGAGCTTCGGGGGCCGCAGGATCCTGGCCCTGCGCATCACCTCCAATCCGACCCAGGAGCAGAACAAGCCCGAGATCCTCTGGGAGGCGGGCATCCACGGGGACGAGATCATGGGCCCGGAGGTCTGTCTGACCCTGATCAACGCCCTGACCGACTCCTACGCCTTGAGCTCCCGGATCCAGCGCTTCGTGGACACCCGCGAGATCTGGGTCGTGCCAAACGTCAATCCGGACGGCCGGGTGAATATGTCCCGGTACAACGGCAACAACGTGGACCTGAACCGCAACTACGGCTACAACTGGGACCGGCTGGAGATAGGCGGCGGGACCGGGCCCTTCTCCGAGCCCGAGACCAAGGCCTTCCGCAACCTCATCTGGCGGAATCCGGTGACCATCCGGGTCTCTTATCACGGAGGGACGCACTTCATCTCCTATCCCTGGTCCTACACCCTTCAGGGGGCCCGGGACAGCGTCGCCCTTCTCTGGCTTTCCCAGCGTTACGCCTCTTTCGTGCCCTATCCTTACGACCAAGGCTCGCGCGGGATGTATGACATGCACGGCTCCTCCAAGGACTTCGACTACGGCTGTCAGGGGATGCACGGCTGGTCCATCGAGGTCTCGATGCTCAAACAGCCCCCCCAGACCGCCATCGATTCCTGTTGCGCCCACAACCTCCCCGCGATGTACGATTTCATCTGGCGCGCCAAGCAGGGCGTGGAGGGTGTGGTCACGGACGCCACGAGTGGCGGCCCCCTGCAGGCCCGGGTCACCGTGACCCAGTTGGGCTGGCCGGCGTATTCGGATTCCATGGTGGGAGACTACCACCGTTACCTCCGTCCGGGGACGTACTCTATCACCTATTCGGCCAACGGGTACAATCCCCAGACGGTCAACAACGTCGTCGTGCCCACGGACTCCTCGGTGGTCGTGAACGTCGCCCTGACCCGGGCTCCAGGCGTCAATTACTCGGCCTACAAGGTCCCGGCCGTGAACATCCGGGACTCCCTGGGCCGCATGAACAACACCACCATCACGCCCTCGGCCCTGGGTCCCTCGGACGGGGTCTGGGTGGCCCTCGGGAAATCCGGCTGGATCAACCTGGACATGGGCCCGGTCAGCCGGATTACGAACCGTACCGGCAACGACTTCACAGTCGTGGCCCAGACCGGGGACACCTCCCGCTACTGGGTCTGGATCGGGAACAACGAGGACGGCCCCTGGACCCGGGTGAATGCTTCCCGGGTGGCGGGAACCCAGTCCTTTGACATCCAGCCCACGGGCTTAACGTCCGCGCGCTATGTGCGCGTCGTGGATGACAGCGTCGGTTCCTACCTGGGGCCGACGGATGGTTTCCATCTGGACGCGGTGGAGGCCCTGCCCTCCTCCGGCTTGGAGTCCCAGCTGCCCACGGGCTCGCTCATCGCGGATTACGATCTTGGGCCCACCCTTCCCAATCCCTCGCGCGGCAGGATGACCTTCTCCTTTGCCGCGCCCAAGGAAGGTCCGCTGACTCTCAAGGTCTACGGCCTGACGGGTCAGGTGGTCCGCACGCTGGTATCGGGAAGCGTCCCGGCCGGAAATCATCGCGTTTCCTGGGACGGGAGAGATGACCAGGGGACCCGCGTCTCCTCCGGGGTCTACTTCTACAGGCTGGAAGCCTCAGGCTTCGCCCGGACCCAGCGGGTAGTTATTGCAAGATAAAATCTATTGTGTCTTTGAGGGCGGGGCCAAAAGGCCCCGCCCTTTTTTTAGGGCATCGTCATTGCGAACGTAGCGAAACAATCTCGTCATTACCCCTCTGCTCCTCCCCGGCTTCCGCCCAGGAGCCCTTCTCCCCAGTCCGTCCGCCTGGACTTATCACCCAAGGGGAAGGGGCTTTTGATTCAATGGGACCCTCTGGATTCCGGGATCGTTCGCCAGGGGGCGAAGCCTGCTTCCCCGGACACGGCCCCGAAGCTGGAACTATGTCTGGCAGTGACGGATGTCTGGAGGAAGGCCTGGGAGAGCCTTTACACCAACTTGGCCCTCGTTCCACTGGCCAGGGGTCAGCATCTCAATACTCCTGTCAGACCTGGAAAGCGCTATTCCTTCTCCTTCCGCGTATTAACTTCGGACGGTCAGGCCAGCCTTCCTTTTCGCATCTCTCTGATCCTGGAGTAGCATTTCCCTGCCGTAGTGGTCGCAAAGTGGTCCCGGAGTGCTCCTTCAATGGTCGCACATACGGGGTTGTAACGGAGTTGTAACTGGGGTGTAAACCCCTTAACAAGGCTTCTACCCTCCCCTTTCGGGGGAGGGTAGCTTTCTTCTCAGGGGGCAGGTTTCCAGGCCGGGGAGGGGCTTGGAAGTTGGGTGGGGAGGGTCACGGCCTTCCTGGGGGCCTTGTTCGCGATCTAAGGGGGGTTTATCCCGGGGTCTGAGACCGGACAGGAGAGGGGGGTTGAAAAAACCCGGGAAGTGCGGTATACTTTGCACATCTTTTTGAGTGAGCCATGATGATCAAGGTCAAGCCCTATTCCGAAAAAGCGTTATCGGTCCTCCGGCGGGAGGCCGGATTTTCTCCCAAGTACGAGGCCGCGGTGCGCAGGATCGTGGACGCAGTGCGCAAGCAGGGGGACAAGGCCCTGCTGGAGTTCACGGAACGCTTCGATGGGGTCCGGCTCGCGCCCAAAAAGCTGGTGGTCAGCGAGGGAGAGTTCCGCCGGGCGTATGGAGTTGTCCCCAAAGTGGCCGTCCGGCTCATCAGGGAGGCACGGAGGAATATCGAAGACTACCACAAGCGCGAGCCTCTGGTGATCTGGGAATATAAAGGCAAACGCGGTGAGAGGCTTGGCCAAAGACTCCTGCCCATCGCGCGGGTCGGGGTCTACGCCCCCGGGGGCAAGGCCCTTTATCCCTCCTCGGTCCTGATGTCAGCGGTTCCGGCCCGGGTCGCCGGGGTCCGGGACATCGTCCTGGCTACGCCTCCTCAGAGAAACGGAAGGATTGCGCCCATCCTTCTAATCGCTGCCCGGGAGTCGGGGATCAAGACTGTGTACAAGATAGGCGGGGCCCAGGCCATCGCGGCCCTGGCTTACGGGACAGAAACCGTCAGGCGAGTGGATAAGATCACAGGCCCCGGAAACCTCTACGTGGCCCTGGCCAAGAAGCTGGTTTTCGGGGATGTGGGAATTGACATGATCGCGGGTCCGAGCGAGGTGGTCATTCTCTGCGATGAAACCGCATCTGCTGTGGAGGTCGCGAGCGACCTTCTTGCTCAGGCCGAGCACGATGAGCATGCCTCGGCAATCGTGATTACAAACTCAGCGGAATTAGGAAAAGCAATTATCCAGGAAGTCGAAAGACAGCTTGCTTCCCTGCCGAGGAAAAAGATCGCCGGGGCCTCTTGGACACGATATGGGGGGGTCTTTATCGTCAAGGACATGAGACAGGGAGTGGAGGCTGCGAACCGGCTGGCCCCGGAGCACCTGGAGGTCATGACCCGCAATCCCCGGGCCCTCCTGCCGCTCATCCGGAATGCCGGGGCCGTTTTCCTCAGCAGGTACACCCCTGAGCCGGCAGGCGATTACTGGGCCGGGCCCTCGCATGTTTTACCCACATCAGGCACCGCCCGGTTCTCATCCGTCCTCTCGGTCGCGGACTTCCTGAGGAGGCAGAGTGTCATCGAGTATTCCGGACAAGCCCTCAAGGCCTGTCGAAAGAAGGTGGCCGCGTTTGCGAGATTAGAGGGATTGGAGGCCCATGCGCGTTCGGCGGAGTCCAGGCCATGACGATTGACCCCAAGGATTATTGGGAGAACATCAAGTCCGGAGTCCGGGCCATGCCTCCCTACAACCTGAAGGAGGCCTCCTGCCGGATCAAGCTCAACCAGAATGAGAGCCCTTTTGAGATTCCGGAGGAGGTGAGGGCCGAGATTCTGGAGTGTGCGAAAAAACACGCCTTCTCGCGCTATCCCGGACTGCTGGCCGTTCTTCTAACCGAGAAGCTGAGTGAGCTTTTTAAGGTACCCAAAGACTGGGTTCTCGTCGGCCACGGGTCTAACGAGCTCATCTGGGCGCTTATTCAGGCCGTGCTCGGGAGGGGAGACCGGGTGGTGGTCCCGGTCCCGGCTTTCGCCCTGTTCACGCACTATCCGAAGGTCGTTGAGGCTGAGCTGGCAGAGGTGTCGGCTAAGGAGGACCTGTCCTTTGATGTCGAACGTCTCCTTTCCGAGGCCGGGAGTCCTGAGACCAAACTCGTCCTGATCGCCTCCCCGAACAGCCCCACGGGTGCGGTCCTTGGCCTTCGCGACGTGGAGCACCTCTGCCGGGCCACGAGGGGGTTGGTGCTCATAGACGAGGCCTACTTCCAGTTCGCCAAGGAGAACGCGCTCAGCCTTCTCCCGAAGCATCCCAACCTCATGCTTCTGCGCACCTTTTCCAAGGCCTTTCACCTTGCCGGGATGCGGGTAGGTTATCTCCTAGCACGACCGGAAATAAGCGAAGCCGTATCCAAGGCCAAGCTTCCCTTTAGCGTGGACGCCCTGGCCCAGGCTGCGACCCTCAGTATGCTGGCAAGGCAGGATTGGGTTGAGGATAAAGTTCGTTACATCGTTCGAGAGCGGGAGAAGCTCTTTCAGGAAGTGGGAAAACTGCCGGGGGTACGTCCCTATCCTTCGCAGGCGAACTTCATCCTGTTCCGCGTCCCGGATGCGAAGCGGGCCTTCGAAGGCCTGCTCAAGAAAGGCATCCTGGTCCGGGACGTGTCCCATAACCCGCTCTTAGCAAACTGCCTGCGGGTGACCGTCGGGCTGGAGGACGAGAACGACGCCTTCCTGAAAGCCCTGCGGGGGATCCTACTCACTTAGAAGGGAATCAGCCATGCGAAAGGCGACGCTTTTACGTAAGACCAGGGAGACCGAGATATCGGTTTCCCTGAACGTGGACGGGCAGGGAAAGGCCAGGGTCAAGACCGGCATCGGGTTCCTAAACCACCTGCTGGAGCTGTTCTCGGCCCACAGCCTGATCGACCTGGACCTCCGGGCCAAGGGCGACTTGGAGGTGGACCAGCATCATACCGTGGAGGATATCGCCATCACCCTGGGCCAGGCACTGAAGAAGGCCCTGGGCGACCGCAAGGGCATCCGAAGGTACGGCTTCGCCTTCGTGCCGATGGACGAGTCCCTGGTGCGCTGCGTCCTGGACCTCTCCGGCCGCCCCTTCATGGTCTTCTCGGTCCAGCTCGCTCCCCGGATGATCAAGGACCTGGATCCCGAGATGATCCTGGAGTTCTTCAAGGCCATTGCCCACAACGCCGGGGTGGCGATCCACCTGGAGCTCGTTTACGGCCGGAATAGCCACCACCAGTTAGAGGCCCTGTTCAAGGCCTTCGCGATGGCGATGCGTACGGCCTGTGAAAAGGACCCGCGGCGCAAGGGGATCCCTTCGTCCAAGGGAACGCTTTGATCGCCATCGTGGACTACGGCATCGGCAATCTGGCCAGCGTCCGGAAGGCCTTTGCCAAAGTCGGAGCCGAGGCTAAAGTGACCTCCTCCCCAGATGAGATCGCGGGGGCAGAGAAGGTCATCCTGCCCGGAGTGGGGGCCTTCGGCAAGGCCGCGGAGCACCTGGAGGCCCATGGGCTTGCTGAGTCCGTGCGCCAGGCTATTTCGGACAACAAGCCTTTCCTGGGTATCTGTCTGGGGATGCAACTCCTATTCGAGGCCAGCGAAGAGGCCCCGGGGGTCAAAGGGCTCGGCCTCTTCAAGGGGAACGTCAAGCGCTTCGAGGGCGTGCCCAAGGTGCCCCAGATTGGCTGGAACGAGGTGCGGCAGGCTAAATCGTCCCCTTTATTCGCCTCCATCCCGGAGTCGGCCTTCTTTTACTTCGTGCACTCCTATTATGTCGTCCCCCGGGACAGCGCCACGATCCTGGCCTTCGCCGACTACGGGGGGGAATATGCCGCGGCTGTGGGGAAGGACAACGTGTGGGGCGTGCAATTCCACCCCGAGAAAAGCCAGGCCTGGGGCCTCGCGCTCTTGAAGAACTTCGCCAAGTTGCCGTGCTCCTGATACCGGCCGTTGACCTGAAGGACGGGAAGTGCGTGAGGCTCGTTCAGGGGAAGGCCGAGCGGGCCAAGGTGTATTCCTCGGACCCGGCGAGGATGGCCCGACGCTGGCAGGATGAGGGGGCGAGGTATCTTCATGTTGTGGACCTGGACGGAGCCTTTTCCGGGGAGCCCGAGAACCTACCGGCCTTAAAGCGGATCCTCGATGCAATCTCCATACCTGTGGAGTTCGGGGGCGGCGTTAGGGACCTTGGGACGATTGCCAAGCTGCTTTCCCTTGGGGTGGCACGGGTCATCCTGGGAACAGCTGCCATTGAGAATAAGGGAATGGTCCAAGAGGCCATCCAGAGGTTCGGGCCGGAGCGCATCGTGATCGGAATCGACGCCCGGGGCGGTAAGGTCGCCGTGAGGGGATGGAAGAAGGGGACAGAGGTCAAGGCCCTGAGCCTGGCGAGGAGGATGAAAGTCCTGGGGGTGCGGCGAGTCATCTACACGAATATCGCCAGGGACGGGATGCTCTCCGGGCCGAACATCCCTGCGCTCAAGAAGATGGCAAAGGAAAGCGGGCTTGCGATCATCGCCTCCGGGGGGATTTCCTCCTTGAAGGACATTAAAAAGGTCGACGCCCTCGACGTGGAGGGAATGATCATCGGGAAAGCGCTCTATGAGGGTAAATTCGCCTTAAAAAAAGCATTGGATCTGTTTCCGTCCCTGGTCAGGATTCGGGTTGCAGCAGCCGTGGTCGAGAAGGGCAAACTCCTGGTCGTGAAGCACGAGAAGAAAGGAAAAGCCTGGTGGTGCCTGCCGGGAGGGGGACTGGAGCCGGGGGAGGCCCTTTCCGCCTGCGCCGAGCGCGAGTTCCTGGAGGAAACCGGGCTCAGAGTCAAAGCCGGACGCATCATCTACCTGGGGGAGTTGATCTTACCGGAGGAGCATCTGCTGGATGTATTCATCCGGGCAGAAAAGACCAGCGGCACCCTGGCCAGAGGAGAGGACCAGGGCTTGAAGGCGCTCCGCTTCGTTCCCTTAAAGGATTTACGCCGGATGAGCTTCCTACCCCGGGAGGTGGCGAATAGGTTCGAGAAAGACTGGAAAGCGGGATTCCCGGAGGGCATCGTGCATCTGGGCAGGTACAAAGAGTGAGCAAGCTGGCCAAGCGTATCATCCCCTGCCTGGACGTGGACCAGGGGAGGGTCGTGAAGGGGACCCGGTTCGTGAACCTGGTGGATGCCGGGGACCCGGTGGAGCAGGCCAAGTTCTACGATGTCGAGGGCGCGGACGAGCTGGTTTTCCTGGACATCACGGCCTCATCCGACGGGCGGAAGATGATGCGGGAGGTCGCCGCCCGGACCGCGGATGAAATCTTCATCCCGTTCACGGTGGGGGGAGGGCTCCGGACCATCGAGGACATCCGCGAGATCCTAAAAGTCGGTGCGGACAAGGTCACCCTGAATACCGCCGCCTTGGAACATCCCGACCTCATCCGAGAGGCCAGCGAGCAGTTCGGGAGCCAGTGCGTTGTCATGGCCATTGATGCCAAGAGGATCGGGCAGGGCCACTGGGAGGTGTACAGCCATGGGGGAAGGAAGGGGACGGGCAGGGATGCCCTGGAGTGGGCCCGGAAAGTGGAATCCCTGGGGGCCGGGGAGATCATGCTCACGAGCATGGATTGCGACGGGACCAAGAAGGGGTACGACCTCGAGCTGACCCGAACGGTTTCCCAGGCCCTTACGATTCCGGTGATCGCCTCCGGGGGCGCAGGGAACCTGGAGCATCTCTACGAGGTTCTGGATGAGGGAAAAGCGGATGCCGTGCTGGCCGCCTCCATCTTTCACTTCCGGGAACACACGATAAGAGAAACCAAGGGGTACCTGCAATCCAGAGGAATACCCGTAAGGCTATAGAAAAGGAGTCTTAGCATGCCATTTTGTCCGAAGTGTCGCGCCGAATATGTGAAGGGGGTCAAGGAGTGCAAGGACTGCGGGGTGCCGCTGGTAGAAGTGCTTCCGCCCCCAGAGATCCACGAGGACAGGGAGAAGCTGATCCCGGTGTACGGACCGGATACCGAGGTCGAGGCCGGAATCCTCATCAACCTGCTCCAGCAGGAGGGGATAGAAGCCGAGATCTATCCCAGCTGGGACAAGCAGTCCGCGATGTGGTGGAAGCTGTTCTCCGACGCCGGGGGGAACTCGGGCGCGGTGGTGGTCCTGGAGCACGAGGCGGAGCGGGCTAAAGAGATCATCAAAAGGTTTTTGGAAAGCCCGCCGGAGGGTTTTGAAGGAGGAGAAAAGGAGGAGAAGCCATGAAGAGGGGATTCGTTCTGGTCTTGGTCGTCTGGGCCGGAGGGGCCTGGGGAGGCACGGTTTCACAGACCGGGGACGCCCTGCAAGGGGGAATGCTCCGGACCTTCACGGTGCCGGACCGTGGAGAACGAGCTTTCGCGCACAAGCCAGTGACGCTCGTGCCCATGACCAACTGGCCCAGACAGATCGGCGTGAACCCGAACTATGCGCCGTCCGGCGTGGCGCTTTCGGACGTGAACGGGGACGACACTCTGGAAGTCATCGTGGGCTCCACGGACAATACCCTGCACGTCTTTAACATCCACGGGAATGAGCTGCCGGGGTGGCCCAAAACCCTTCCGGCCATGATCCAGGCCAAGGTGGCGGTGGGAGACCTGTTCGGGAACGGGCAGAAGGAGATCGTGGTCGCGGCACGGAACGGCATGGTCTATGCGTACAAGGCCAACGGGGACATGGTGGGAGGATGGCCCCAAAACGCTAACGGGATCCTGGGGCTGGTCGCGCCCACCCTCTCGGACCTGAACGGAGACGACAGCCTGGAGGTCGTCATGCCCCAGATGCAGTCCGGCCAGCCCGGGCACGTCTACATCTGGAAGGCCAACGGGCAGCCCTTAACAGGCTGGCCCCAGAACACGGATTACCTGGCCGTGGCCGCGGCCAGCGTGGCGGACGTGGACGCAGACGGGGTCCCGGAGATCTGCGAGCCCTCTTACCGGTCGCTCTACCTCTGGGACCGGAGCGGGACCCTGAAACCCGGCTGGCCCAGGTCCATCGGCGATGGAGCCAGCTATGCCCAGCCCGCGCTCTATGATCTGGACGGGAACGGGCAGCTGGAGATCGGGCACTCCGCAAACCCCGGCTGGAACGCCCAGCTCTTCATCTACCGGCCGGACAGCACCTTCTTCCCGGGCTGGCCGCAGGCTTTCGATGGCGCCCAGACCTACCTATGCCCGGTAGCCGGGGGGCTCATCTCGGACACGGCCCTCTCCCTGCTGGACGGCGGACACCTGTTCGGCGCCCCCGCCCTCTATGCCTGGAACTATCATGGGAACGCGATGAGCGGGTGGCCGGTCATCAACGGCCCCCTGGAATGCTCCCCCATCGTGTTCGACATCGAGGGCAACGGTCGGAGAGCCGCGATGGCCGGGGACAACACCACCCCCGGCAACCTCTACGCCTATTACGGGGACGGAAACGCGGTGGCGGGCTTCCCCGTTACCCTGACCGACGCCTCGATGGTGAACAGCCCGGCGGTGGGGGATGTGGACCTGGACGGAATCACCGAAGTGGCGCACCTGACCAAGGACGGGACCGTGAACCTCTGGAAGGTGCAGGGCGTGGCCTATCATCCCTACCTCACGGACTGGGGCACGATGTACCACGATAACTGGAACACCGGATGGTTCCACCCCAAGCCACCCAGCGGGCTGTCGGTATGGAGGGTATTGCCCGGGTGCCGGCTTTTCTGGAGGAAGAATTCCGAGCCGGATATCGCGGGATACCAGGTCTACCGTTCGTTGACCTCGGGCGGACCCTACACCCGCCTGAACCAAAGGCCGGTCCCGGATACGACCTACCGGGATTCCACAGCGACCGTGGACTCGGTCTACTACTATGCGGTCAGCGCGGCAATCAAGGCCGAGGCTGAGGGCCGGCTCTCCAGAGAGGTCCAGTACCGATTGGGCGTGGAGGAAGCCAGAAGCGTGACCCAGGCCAGCGCAAGTCAGTGGCTGGGGCTGGCGTCGCCGAACCCGTTCTCGCGGATCACGCAGATCGCCTTCAGCATCCCGAGAGGAGAGAAGGCAACGTTCAGGGTCTATGATGCCACCGGACGGCTGATCAAGGTCCTGTCTGACGACACTCGCAACTCAGCGGTAACCTGGGATGGAAGGGATGAGGCCGGGAGAAGGCTTCCCGGAGGAGTGTATTTCTACCAGCTGGAATCCAGCAATCGCTGCATGACTCGGAAGGTGGTCCTCTTACGCTGAAAGGAGAAAGCATGAAAGCGTTCGTCCTGACTCTCACGTTTCTTACGACAGTCCTGTCCTCGCTTCCGGCCCTGGCCCTGTCCCCGGACGGAAAGCCGGAGGGAATGGACACCGGGTCCACCTACCGCTACATGGTCTGGCGGGACGGGGAGCAGTGGCACGTGCGCTGGACCACGGCCGGAGCCGTGCACCGCTTCGTCGGCAGGATCCACTCCGAGAAAGGCGTGTTCTCGGACGCCAAACCCTCAGCGATCGAGAAGGGGGACTGGATCAAGATCGGGCCCAAGGGACATAACATCGCCTGGGACACCAAGGCGGCCGGCGGGGCCGACGGGGTGGACTTCAAGCTCTCGGCCAAGGGCGCGACCTTCGACCTGCTGATCGACGGGAAAAGGCATCCCAAGCGGGTGTTCGTGGGCAAGGCCGGGGAGAACCCCCTGCGGATACCGTTCACGATCGAGGAGTAGTCCGCTGCTCAATAAGGGGGAGCGGATGTCCGCTCCCCCTATAACACTTTCGAGGGGGAGGAAGATAGATGGTCCAAGGACTCAGGACGATGTACGGCTGGGTGAGGGAGAAGCGGGAGGTGCTGTTCAAGCACTGCGAGAGCCTGCCCCCGGAGGTCTTTACCAAAGAGGCGGAGTCCTTCGGGTGGGGGAGCATACGGAACCTGCACGTGCACGCCTGCTTCTGCTACCGGCACTGGTTCTCGGGCTACGCCATGGAGGAAAAGAACCCGCCGATCAAGGAGGAGGACTACCCGGATGCAGCCTCCCTGCAAAAGGCCTTTGCCGAGACGGACGCGCTGGCCGAGCGGTTCCTGGAGCACTTCAAGGACAAGCTGGATGAACCGATTTATGGAACGGTGTCCTGGCAGAATGAGCCGTTCGTCGCGACCCCGCGGAAACTCTTCATGCATGCCGTGACCCATGAGTATCATCACAAGGGCCAGATCGTGAGCCTGTCCAGGCTGTTGGGATGCCCGGCCGGGGATACGGATTTGCTCTAAAGGAGGGATCAGGAATCAGGGGTTGGGGGTTGGAAAAGATCAATGTAAAATGCAAAATTAGTATTTTAAATTTCAAATTTAAAAAAGGGGGACCGGGAATGACAGAAGAGAAAAGGAAAGAAGGCAGTAGGCAGAAGGATCAGAACAAAGACACTGGATTCCCGCCTGCGCGGGAATGACGACTTTACGGATTGACAAGAAAGGGCGGCTGGGGCCGCCCTTTCTTCATTTTGGGGGAACCTGGAAGGGCAAGGAGGTGTTTACTTATACAGCAACGCCCATAAGCCCTAAAGAAAGGGAATCCCGATGAAGACGATACTGATCGTAGACGAAGATAAAGCCTTCACCGAGGGCCTGAGGAAGGCCCTCACCGTCCAGGACAGGTTCCTCCGGATCCTGACCTCAGAGGACCACTGGAATGCGGCCAAGACCCTGTCCACGGACAACGTGGACCTGGTGGTCGCGGGCCTCCAAGAACCCCTGGGGAAGGACTGGAAGTTCCTCTCCACCATGGGCAAGACCTACTCCGACGTCCCGGTCATCGCGGTCTGCGCGACCTGCCCGCCGGAAGTCCACCGGGCCCTCTGCTCCCAGGGCTTCTACCGCTGTTTCGTGAAGCCGGTGGAGACCCGGGCCCTGGTCGAGGCCATCCGCGAGGTCCTGAACGGCGCCCGTGAGGGATACCTGACCGGCCTCTCCCTGGGGTCGCTGCTCCAGATCGTGGAGATGGAGAAGAAGACCTGCACCCTCAAGGTGGAGTCCGCGGACCGGGAGGGCCATCTTTACATCAAGGACGGGGACCTGATGGACGCCGAGGCCGGGGAGGTCATGGGCAGCGAGGCGGCATTCGAGATGATGACCTGGGAAGAGACCCGGACCGAGATCCAGGGGACTTGCTGGAAGACGGAGCGGAAGATCCCCTACTCCCTGAGCCACCTGCTCCTGGAAGCCCTGCGCAGGAATGACGAAGCGTTGAAACCCGGTTAGACGGCTGGGACGGTTTAAACCCAGCCTAAGAGACCTTTTTTAATAAAACCCCTTGACAGCATAAGGGGTTTTTCGTTATAATCATCGCATCTTCTTATCCAGAGCGGTGGAGGGACAGGCCCGATGAAACCGCGGCAACCGTTCCGTCGCGCTTTTTTCACAAGACGGAAGCCAGGTGCCAAATCCTGCCCCCTGAGTTGTCGGGGGGAGAGATGAGAGGAGGGGACTCAAGCTTGCACCACGCAGACCCTCTTCTCGGAAGAGGGTTGTTTCATTTTGGATTTTGGATTTGGGAATGCGGAACGTTCGCAATACGGAATGCGAATTGCGGAATCATAACAAAGGAGGAAAAGGTGAGTCGGAGCATTTCGGCAACAACCATCTGGACGAAAGAACTCATCATCGGCGCTTCGGCGAGGAAAGCCCTGGGGGTGGGGCTGTTTTTCATGCTCACGGCCCTGGGAGCGTTCGTGAGGATCCCCCTGCCCTGGACCCCGGTGCCCATCACCCTGCAGACCCTGTTCGTGCTGCTCGCAGGGCTGGCCCTGGGCGGCACCCTGGGCGGGGCGAGCAGCCTCTGCTATCTCGCCATCGGCTCGCTGGGACTGCCGATCTTCGCCGGGGCGGCAGGTGGCCTGTCCCAAGTGGCCGGGCCGACCGGAGGGTATCTCATCGCCTTCCCAATCGCATCCTGGGTCGTGGGACGTGCCGCGGGCAGGGAGGCGGGGTGGCTTATGGCTTCGCTTGCCGTGCTCCTCGGAACGCTGGTCATCTACGTCCTGGGCGCGGGGAACCTTGCGGTCATCCTGAACTGCGGTCCGGGGAAGGCGTTCCAGCTGGGGGTCCTGCCCTTCGTCGTGGGGGACGCGCTCAAGGCCGTTGCGGCCCTGGGGCTCTATCAAGGCTGCCGGGCGAGGCTTAAGGAGTTATTCCGCTAAGGTGGAACCGGATACGGTCAAGGTCGGTTTGCTGGGCTGCGGGGTGGTGGGCACCGGGGTCTGGAAGCTCCTGGCCCAGCGGGGAGGGCTGCTTGCCCAGGAGGAGGGAGTCGCCTTCCAGGTGAAGCAAATCGCCGTGAAGCAAAGGGACAAGCCCCGCGACCCGGTGGTGGACCGCTCCCTTCTGACGGAAGACCTCCTTGCCGTTGCCCAGGACCCCGGGTTGGACATGATCGTGGAAGTCATGGGGGGAAAGGAGCCCGCGCTCACTGCCCTGCGACGGGCCCTGGAGGCCGGGAAGGACGTGGTCACAGCCAACAAGCTGGTCCTGGCCGAGGACGGGGAGGCGCTGGAGGCCCTGGCCCGGGAGAAGGGCAGGTTCCTGGCCTACGAGGGAAGCGTGGCCGCGGCCATCCCGATCATCCAGGCTCTGGACCGGGGCATGGTGGCCGAGAAGTTCCAAAGCCTCCTGGGCATCCTGAACGGGACCACGAACTACATCCTGTGCACGATGGAAAAGGAAAGTCTTTCCTACGCGGAAGCCCTGAAGCAGGCCCAGGAAAAAGGCTTCGCCGAGGCCGACCCCACCCTGGACGTCTCCGGGATGGACGCCGTCCAGAAACTGGCCATCCTGGTGCGCAAGGCCTTCGGCATCGCCATCCACCCCGAGAAGATCCCCCGGGAAGGGATCGAGGGGGTTACCACCCTGGATATCGAGAACGCCGGGCAGTTCGGATACCGCATCAAGCTCCTCGGCATCGCACGGCCGATCAACGGCAGAGTGGAGGTGGGCCTGCGGCCCACGCTGGTGTCCAAGCGGCACATCCTGGCCGATGTCTGGGACGAGATGAACGCCATCGCCCTGACGGGCGAGAACTGCGGGCCACTTTTATTCTACGGCCGGGGGGCCGGACAATTGCCCACGGCCAACGCTGTGCTCGCGGACATGGTCACCCTGGCCAAGCTGCGTCGGTCAGGCGGAGAAGCCGGGCGGCTGATGCCTAAAGGCCGGGTGGAACACCTGGAGATCCTGCCCAAGGAGGAGGCCGAGGCCCGGTTCTACCTGCGGTTCGCCCTGAGCGAGCTGGGCGGGGTGAGCTCCAAGGTCACGGCCCTGCTGGAGGCCAGCGAGGTGCGTGTGGCCAAGATGATCAAGACCGAGTTGGCCGGGGGAAAGCAGTCCAGCCTGGTCATCCTCACCCACCGGGTGAGGGAGGGCACGCTCCGGGAGACCCTCCGGGAGGCCGGGGAAATGAAGTTCGTCCTGGAGGCGCCGACCGTGATCCGGATCGAGGACTAACCTATGGTGGTGATGAAATTCGGCGGGACCTCGGTAGGCAATGCCCGGCGCATCCGGGCCGTGGGAGAGATCATCCGCTCCCGCCTGCGCCGCAAACCCATCGTCGTGGTGAGCGCCATGGTCGGGGTGACCGACGGGCTGATCTCGCTTTACAACCAGGCCGTGCGCGGGAAGGGGAACGGCCAGGGCCTGATTGCGAAACACCTCGCAGCCGCGAGGGAACTGGGCCTGCCGCGGGAGGCCATTCAATCCGAACTGCAGGCGCTGGTCGAGACCCTGGGCGAGGTCCGCCTGAAGAGGATCCCATCGCCCAAGGACCGCGACCTCGTGCTCTCGTTCGGGGAGCGGCTCTCCGCAAGGCTGGTGGCGGGCTGCCTATCTCAATGGAAAATCCCTGCGGCGCCGGTGATGACCTATGAGGCCGGGCTGGTCACGGACGGGAACTTCGGCAGCGCCGAGCCTCTGCCCGAGGCGACTGGAAAATTGATGAAAAGCCTGGCCAGGGTGAAAGGCGTCCCTGTGGTCACCGGCTTCCTGGGAAGGACCCGGGAAGGAGCCATCACCACCCTGGGTCGAGGAGGGTCGGATTTCACCGCGGCCCTGGTGGGCGTGGCGGTGGGGGCTGAGGAGGTGGAGATATGGACGGATGTGAACGGCGTGCTCAGCGCGGACCCCAAGGTCGTGCCCGAGGCACACACCATCGGCCACCTCTCCTTCTCCGAGGCCGCGGAGCTGGCTTATTTCGGGGCCAAGGTCCTGCACCCCAAGACCCTCTGGCCGGCGATGCAAAAGGATATCCCGGTGCGGGTCCTGAACACCCACAACCCCGGTCATGCCGGGACCGTGGTCACCCGCCGGGCCCGGCGGAGCGAGGAGGTCGTGAAGGCCATCGCTTCCAAGAAGGGGATCATCGTGTTGAACGTCGTTTCCACGCGGATGCTCCTGGCCCACGGATTCCTGGCCCGGCTCTTCCAGGTCTTCGCCGACCACCGGATTGCGGTGGACCTCCTGGCCACGACCGAGGTGTCGGTGTCCCTGACCGTGGATGACGCGGAACGCCTGGGCGCAGCCGTGAAGGAGCTGAAGACGTTTTCCGACGTGAAGGTCAAAAAGGGACGCGCCCTGGTCTGCATCGTGGGGGAGGGCCTGGCCCACAGCCCGGGCGTGTCCGGGAAAGTGTTCGGGGCCCTGGGAAGGAAAGGCACCAATGTGGAGATGATCTCCCAGGGGGCCTCCAAGATCAATCTCTCCTTCGTGGTGCGGGGAGGGGAGGCCGAGCCCAGCGTCAGAAGATTGCATCAGGAGTTCTTCGAAAGGAGGACGAGGTGACCTTAGAGATCAAGCGCAACCAGCTACACTGGGGAGGGGCCTCCTGCGAGGCTCTGGCCGAGAGGTTCGGCACCCCGCTGTTCGTCTACGACGAGAGGCGGATCCGCTCCCAGGCCCGGGGGCTCAAGAAGGCCTTTTCCCATCCCAAGGTCCGTCTCCTCTACTCCTGCAAGGCGAACTCCAACCTGGCGGTCCTCAAGGTCCTGCGCGAGGAGGGACTGGGGCTGGATGCCGTTTCTCCCGGGGAGATCTTCCTGGGGCTCAAGGCAGGCTTTAAACCCAGGGACATCCTCTTCACCGGGAACAACGTGACCGACGAGGAGATGCGCTTCGCCCTGGCCAAGGGGGTGGGGATCAACGTGGATTCCCTGTCACAGCTGGAACGGTTCGGAAGGCTTAGGCCGGGGGGCGAGGTCTCGGTGCGGATCAACCCCGACGTGGGGGAGGGACATCACGACCACGTGATCACCGGGGGGCCGGAGAGCAAGTTCGGGATCTGGATGGACCAGGTGACGGAGATCAAGCGCATCGCCAGGAAACACGGCCTGCGCATCATCGGGCTGCACCAGCACATCGGATCCGGGGTGATGGAGGCCGAGGTCTTCCTGGACGCCATGGAGGTTCTGCTCCAAGTGGCCCCGGGGTTCGAAGATCTGGAGTTCCTGGACTTCGGAGGAGGACTGGGAGTTCCCTACGCCCCGGGGCAGAGGCCCCTGGACGTGCGGTCGCTGGGAAGGATGCTCTCTCAGCGCTTCCTGCGGTTCTGCGAGAAATACGGCAAGACGCTCACCCTGGTCCTGGAGCCGGGCCGTTACTTCGTGGCCGAGGCCGGGGTGCTCCTCACGAGGGTGAACACGATCAAGGCCACGCCGGAGCATACCTTCGTGGGCACGGACTCCGGGTTCAACCACCTGATCCGGCATTCCCTTTACGGGGCGCACCACGAGATCCTGAACGCCAGCCGGGTCAAAGGGGCCAGGGAGTTCGCGGCGGTATGCGGGAACGTCTGCGAGAGCGGGGACCTCTTCACCCACGGCCGGGAGATCACGAAATTCAAAGAGGGGGACCTCGCCGCCATCCTGAACGCCGGGGCCTACGGGTTCTCGATGAGCATGGAATACAACTCCCGCCCCCGCCCGGCAGAGATCCTGGTGCATCAGGGCAAAGCCAGGCTCATCCGCAAGCGCGAGACCCTGAACGGCCTATTGAGGAACCAAATCTGATGCGTATCGTCGTCCAGAAGTACGGCGGGGCATCGGTCGAGAGCATCGCGCACCTCAAGGCCGTGGCCAAGCGGATCGTAGAGCGAAGGGAGGCCGGAGACGCCCTGGTCGTGGTCCTCTCGGCCATGGGCAACACCACGGATGAGCTCATCCGCCTGGCGCACCAGGTTACGGAGAACCCCTCCCGGCGGGAGATGGACATGCTCCTGGCGACCGGGGAGCAGCAGGCCATCGCGCTTCTGACCATCGCCATCCATGCCCTGGGCCAGGACGCGATTTCGCTCACGGGCTGGCACAGCGAGATCATCACGGACGGGGAGCACAGCCGGGCGCAGATCAAGGAAATCCGGGGGGAGCGCATCCGCCAGGAGCTGGAGCGGGGCCGGATCGTGATCGTGGCCGGGTTCCAAGGCATCTCCGAGGACGACGAGGACATCACGACCCTGGGAAGAGGGGGGTCGGACACCACGGCCGTGGCCCTGGCCGCGGCCCTGGGGGCGGCCTCCTGTGAGCTGCTGAAGGACGTGGACGGGGTGCACACCGGGGACCCCAAGGCGGTCCCGGATGCCCGGCTCATCCGCCGAATCCACTACGACGAGATGCTGGAGCTGGCCGCGAGCGGGGCCGGGGTCATCCAATCCCGGGCCATCGAGATCGCCAAGCGGTTTAACCTGCCGGTGGTCGTGCGCTCGTTCCGGCACGACGGGCCCGGCACTGTAATCGGAGGAGAACGAGAAATGGAAGGCGCGACCACCACCGGCGTGACCCATGACGACCGGGTCGCCAAGATCAGTTTCCTGGTGCCCCAGGAGGCGTTCGGGGCCATGGCTCAGACGTTTCAGTCCATCGCCAACCAGGGGATCAACATCAAGCTGATCATCGAGAGCCCCTCGGGCGGGGGGAAGCGGGCGATCTCGTTCATCGTGGGCGAGGAGGCCGCGGACCGCTGCGTGGAAATTCTGGAGCAGGTCAGCGGCAGTTTGGGCGAGCAGATCATCGCCTGCGACAAGGACGTGGCGCTGGTGGCGATCGTGGGCAGCGGGATCGCCAGCCACTCCGGGGTGGCAGCGCGCTGTTTCACGGCCTTGACCAAGCAGGGGATCGACATCGACACCGTGTCCACGTCCGAAATCAAGATATCCTGTCTGGTGCCGCGCGGTGACGCCGAGAGGGCAGTGCGGGCTCTGCACGAGGAGTTCGAACTCGGCCGGGCGCCCGCTTCATCCGGAAAGGAGGATTCCAGATGAGTGAACCCCATCGCTTCGAGACCCTCCAGCTTCACGCCGGCCAGGAGGTGGACCCCACGACCCGCTCACGGGCCGTGCCCATCTACCAGACGAGCTCGTATCTCTTCGACAGCGTGGAACACGCGGCCGATCTCTTCGACTTGAAGGAGCCGGGGAACATCTACACCCGGATCATGAACCCGACCAACGACGTGCTGGAGAAACGGATGGCGGCCCTGGAGGGCGGGGTGGCGGGCCTGGCGGTCTCCTCGGGCCACGCGGCCCAGTTCATCGCCCTGACCAACCTTTTGAACACCGGGGACAACTTCGTGTCCACCTCCTATCTCTACGGCGGGAGCTACAACCAGTTCAAGGTAGCCTTTAAGCGCCTGGGGATCGAGGCTCGGTTCGCGGAGGGGGACGACCCGGCGAGTTTCGAGAAACGGATCGATTCCCGGACCAAAGCGCTGTACTTGGAGACCATCGGGAACCCGGGATTGAACATCCCGGAGTTCGGGGCCGTGGCGGCCATCGCCCGAAAGCACGGCATCCCGCTGATCGTGGACAACACCTTCGGCGGCGCGGGGTATTACTTCCGGCCCTTGGAGCATGGGGCGAACGTGGTGACCGAATCCGCGACCAAGTGGATCGGCGGCCACGGCACCTCGATCGGCGGCGTGATCGTGGACGGCGGAAACTTCGACTGGGGAAACGGAAAGTTCCCGCAGTTCACCGAGCCCAGCGAGGGTTACCATGGTCTCCGCTTCCGGGAGACCTTCGGGAAGGCGGCCTTCATCGTGCGGGCGCGGGTGGAGGGCCTACGGGACTTCGGCCCGGCGATGAGCCCGTTCAATGCCTTTCTCTTTCTCCTTGGCCTGGAAACCCTGTCCTTAAGGATGCAGCGGCATGCCGAAAATACCCTGGCCCTGGCGCGCTGGCTGGAGACGCATCCCGCGGTCGCCAAGGTCCATTATCCCGGCCTGGAGTCGAGTCCCTATCATGGCCTGGCAAAGAAGTATCTCCGGAACGGCTTCGGGGCGGTCCTCATCTTCCACATCAAGGGAGGCCGGGAGGGAGCGGTCAAGTTCATCAACGCCCTGAAGCTCACCAGCCACCTGGCCAATGTCGGAGACGCCAAGACCTTGGCGATCAACCCCGCCTCCACGACCCACCGGCAGCTCTCCGAAGCTGAACAGGTCGCGGCAGGAGTCTCGCCGGACCTAATTCGCATCTCGGTGGGCCTGGAGCACATCGAGGACATCAAGGCCGACTTTGAACAAGCGTTTCAAAAGGCGAAATAATGAATGCAAATTTAGCATTGTAAATGCTAAACGATCAATTCCCAGTGAACCGTTTCATCAGTCACGAGCCCTTTCCCCTCGAATCCGGGGCGATCCTTCCCCGTCTGGAGGTCGGCTATACGACCCTGGGCGACCTCTCGGCCCATCCTGAAAATATCCGCTGGATCTGCCATGCCCTGACCGCGAACTCCGACCCCCGGGAGTGGTGGCCGGGCCTGGTGGGGAAGGGGAAGTGCTTCGATCCCGCCAAGGCCTTCATCGTGTGCGCCAACATGCTGGGCTCATGCTACGGCTCCTCCGGCCCACTGGCGCTCAACCCGGAGACCGGCAAGCCCTTTTACCGCACGTTTCCCCTAGTGACGATCCGGGACATGGTCCGGGCGCACATCCGGCTCCGCAGGCATTTGGGCATCGAGCGAATCCGCTTTGCAGGCGGGGGCTCGATGGGCGCCCAGCAGGCCTTGGAGTGGGCCATCATGGAGCCGGAAGTCGTGGAGGGAATCGGGGTTCTCTCCGGCAACGCCCGACATTCCCCCTGGGGGATCGCGTTCAATGCCGCCCAGCGGATGGCGATCGAGGCCGACCCCACCTGGCAGGATGATTCAGCGACGGCCGGAAGCCGGGGGCTGGCCGCGGCACGGGCCATAGGGATGATCTCCTATCGTAGCTACCAGCGCTTCCAAGAAACCCAGAAGGACGGGGACG
>Ga0315283_10001208_pt1 | contig 20470 bp, 7 predicted proteins | sample YL17G09_0_MG_FD_204541 | JGI IMG/M metagenome (GOLD analysis project Ga0315283, IMG submission 204541) | Sediment microbial communities from Yellowstone Lake, YNP, Wyoming, USA - YL17G09_0 | ecosystem: Environmental > Aquatic > Freshwater > Lake > Sediment | place: USA: Wyoming | collected... | reverse complement strand
CCTCTTCCTCTTCTCGATTCCAAAACAAAAACGTGACCAGCCAATACGACCCCTCCATCTGCGACTCCATGAGCTGCCGCGTGTTTCCAAAAAAACAAGACTTCACCATCCACGGCCTCTGGCCCGAGCGGCTCGACGGAAGCTGGCCCCAGTACTGCAACTCGTCCGACCGCTTCGACGCCGACAGGGTCGAAGCCCTGCTGCCGCGGCTGCGGGAGCAGTGGCCGAGCTTCGGGATGGGCGCGGACGCGCAGTTCTGGGGCCACGAGTGGATGCGGCACGGTACCTGCGCGGGCAAAGGGGCCGCGGGCGGGAAGGGGGGCGCGGGCGGGAAGGGGGGCGACGGGGCGGCCGTCGACCCGTCGCGCCTGGGCGCCGACGAGGAGACCTACTTTGGCGCCGTGCTCGACCTCCACTCCAAGTACCCGCTGCTCCCGGCCCTGGAGCGCGCCGGGATCGTGCCCGACGACGAGCGCACCTACGAGCGGTCCGCCGTCGTCGCGGCCCTCTGGGCGGACGCGAACGCGACGGGCGCGGCGAGGCCGGCGGTGCACTGCGGCAGCGGCCGGCGCGGCTCCGGCGAGCTGACCGAAGTCTGGCTCTGTCTGAGCAAGGCGGAGCTGGAGCCGTTCGACTGCCCGGACAACGTCGCGGCGAGGCGGGTCGGGAAGAGCGGAGACACGGGCGCGACCAGGGGCGGGTGCGAGACGCTCAAGCTGCCAAAGCTCAAGGCGCGGCCGCCGGCGTCGAAAAGGGGCAAAAACTCAAACTCGGTCTCTTCTTCTTCATCTTCGAAAAACAGGGATTCTTTTGCTGCTCTTAAGGGCGGGTTCGGCGCCGCAGGGGACGCCGCGGTCACGCTCCTGGCGGAGAAGAGCTTGTGAAAGAGACGTGGATAGAGAAAGAGAGAGTAGAAGACAGGGAAAAAATCTCTTTTCGCTTCTCGCTTCTGCGTGACGAGACGCAATCGAACCGTTTTTTCTCTCCTCGGACCCTGCAGGGTCCGGAGAGAGAGAAAGCGTCCAGTGTAATTCTTTCCGTTTTAATCTTTTGAACTACTAAATGTTTTCTGAGTTGCATAAAAGTAGGAAGGGGGGGGGAGGGGGGGCTCTGAGGTTGTGTTCTTCTTTGTCGCTCTCTCGTGGCTCGTGGGGAAGAAGCTGCTGTTCGTGCTTTGTCTCTCGGTGCTTGCTTTCTCTCCCCACTCACTCAGTGGCTTCTCTCTCTCTCTCTCTCTCTCTCTCTCTCTCTCTCTCTCTCTCTCTCTTTCTCTCTCTCTGAAAACAAACTGAATTCGCTTCGTGCGAATGCTGAGGCTGGGGGCTTCCGATAAATGCTGATGGTTATGATGAACTTAGAAAAATCTGATCCGAGTTTTTTTTTCGTCCTTCCTCTTTCTCCTCGCTTTTCTCGCTTTCTCCTCCCAAGAACAAAAGGCCCGTCGCTGCTCTCAGACAGCAGCAGCGGGGAGGGCCGCGACGGCGGCGGCAGCGGCGGCGGCGGAGGCTGAGGCTGCATGCCTCTTGGGAGCGGGCTCAAACTCCCCCTGCCCGCTCCCCTCGCCCTCGCCCTCCCCTTCCTCGAGAGCGAGGCCGCTCCCTCCTCCGCTCTCGCCGTCGGCGCTGGCGTGTTCCCTCTTTGAGGGCAGGGGCGTCGTCGGCGGGGCCGCGGCCACGATTGCAGAAGGACACTGATTCATCGGCGTCGGAGGCCTCCCGAGACCCTGCTGCTGCTGCTGCTGCTGCTGCTGCTGCTGCTGCTGCTGCTGCTGCTGCTGCTGCTGCTGCTGAGCGACCCCCGCGGCGGCGACCAGCGACGCTTCGGCGGCCGCCTCCGCGGCCTCCGCGGCGGCCAAGGCTGCAGATAGCGCGGCGGCGCGCTCGCGCTGCGCCTCCGTCAGCTGCGTACCGTCGGTCGGGAGGGCCGCAGCGAGCGCCGCGGCCGCGATCTCGCGCAGCGCCGCGAGGCCGGCCGACGCCGCCCTCGCGGCCGCGGCCGCGCCGTCGGCGCGCGCGTCGGCGTCGGCCTTGGCCTTGGCAAGGAACGAGACCTCGGCGCTGGCCGCGCGCGCGGCCTCCTCGGCTCCCGCGGCCCGGCCCCTGGCCTCGCCCTCGGCCCTGGCAGCGTCGATGATGCGCTGTTGCTGCTGCTGCTGGTGCTGCTGCTGGTGGCTGCTGCTGCGGGCCGCGGCGAAAGCCGTCAAGTCTCCGGTGCTCGCCTGGCGCTCTGCTGCGGCGGCGTTCCTCGGCGGCAGGGACGCCGCCGCGCCCCCCTTCCTTGAGGATGCGGCGAGCGCCGCGGCGGCTGCAACCGACGCCGCGGCTTTGGCCTTGGCTGCAGCGGCGGCGGCGGCGGCGCGCGGGGAAGAGGCCCCGTCGTCGGCGTCGTCTTCGTCTTCAGAGTCGTCGTCGTCGTGGGGGCGGCCGGTGCCGTTGCCTACGGCGTTGGCAGCAGCAGCAGCAACAGCGTTGGCAGCAGCCGCGGCAGCAGCAAGCTGGTTGCTCGAAGTCACGCGCGGGAGCGGCGGCTTGGAAGCAGCAGCGACGGCGGCCGCGGCCGTCCCTAGTGGCGCAGAAGGCAGGGTGGCCGCCGTCGTCTTCTGCGTCGGGCTCGACGAGGCCGCGGCGAGCAGCGCGTCGAAGAGCTCCGACGAGCTCCTGGCCACCGCCGCCGCCGCCGCAGGGGTCGCCACCGGGGCAGCAGGGGCAGCGGCAGCAGCGGGGGTCGTTTCTGCTGCTGCCGCGTCGAGCGGCGCAACCGCAGCGGGCGTCGTCGTCGCCGTCGCCGTCGCGGCGGCGGCGGTGCCGAGGACACGCCCGGCTGAGCCGCTGGTGCCGCTCGCCGTCGCCTTTCCCGCTCCCGCCGCTGCGTCGTTGCCGCTGGCGTTGTTCCTCGGAGGTGACGCCGCGGGGGGCGTCGTCGCCCCGGGCGCCGGAGGGTCTTGAGCGGAAGGAGGAGCCGGAGGGGCAGCAGCGGGAGGGGCAGCAGGAGGAGCGGCCCCGGAGTGGGGCGGGCTGCCGCCGCCGGCCGCGTCGCCGCCGCCGTTCTCCTTGCCTTTGCCGCCGTCGCCTTTGCCGCCGCCGCCGTGGCCCTCCCTCGTCCCGCCCTTCGCTCTCCCTCCTTCGCCGTCCTCCTTCTCGATCCCTCCCCCGCTTCCCCCCCTCCCAAACCCTCCGTAGCTCTCGCAGCAGCGGCACGCCTCGGCCCCCGCGGTCACGAGCTGGTCGGGCAGGCCCGTCTTGGCGTCGACGACCTCGACGTCGACCAGGCAGGGGCACAGGCCCAGCAGCTCGAGGTCGCCGCGCACGACAGTTGCCAGGTAGTTGTCGTCGCCGCCGTAGCGGTTGCGGTCGAGCGAGGTCGCGTACCGCCTGCCCTTGCCGTCCGAGACGGTCGCCTTGCGGCGCGAGTCGTCGCCGCCCGCGGCGCCGCCGCCCGTGATGACGCAGCCCAGCAGCATCGTCGAGGCGCTGGCCGCCGCGGCGTGCGCGTGCGTGGAGGCCTTGTGCGCCGGGGCGGCGGCGGCGACGGCCGCCGCCAGTCCGGCGCTGGCGTTTCTCCCCGTCGGCCGGTCGTTGTGGAGGTGCGGGTGCGCGGAGGAGGCCGCGAGCGAGGAGGAGGAGCCGCCCGCTGCGGCGTGCCCTCCGCCGCCGCCGCCGCCGCTCCCTCCGCTGTGGGGCATCTCCACCACCTTTGTCCTGCGGGCCTGCGCCGCGAGCGTCGCCATCACGTTGGTGCACCCTCCCGGCCTCGCCCTCTCTGCCGCGGTCAGCGCCACCAGCAGCTGCAGGAACGCCGCGGTGACAGAGGGAGCGGGCTCGGTCTCCGAGGGGAGCGGAGTCGCCGAGTGGGGGCCGAGGGCGGCGACGGCGCGAGCGTCGTAGTGCTGCCAGCGAAAGTGGGCTTTGTACCTGAGGGCGGCGTGGGTGCGTTTCGTGATTTTAATCGAGTGTAGAGCGGGGTAAGTCGGAGGGGAAACAAGGGGGAAAAGAAGACAAGAGAGAGAGAACGAGATAGAATAGACTGCCGAGACTCGAGCGCCTCTGCTGCGTCGAGAAAGGGAAAAAAAAACACGCGCGAGAGGCGCTGCTCGCCTCTGGCCTGCTTTGCCTTTGATTGGAGACTCGAAACTTCGAAAGGGGGCGCCGCGAGTCAAACACAGCACGCGAAGCCCCTCGATACCGACCCCTTTCGACACGAAAGACCTAAAACTGACGAGACTCACAGAAGCTGGTTGTTGGTCGGGCGCGTCCGCGCGGGCTTGCCGCCTGCATTCGCTCCCGTCACGCCGCCGGCAGCGGCCCCGGCGTTGCCGTTTCCGCCCGAGCCGGGCGAGTTGCGCCGCTCGGCAATGTCGCCGAGCCCGGAGCTGTAGGAGCTCGGCCTCGACAGCGTTCTCTGCGGCCTGGTCCTCACGGGGACCGAGCCCGGTGTCGCAGCGACGTCAGGCAGGGACGGAGGCCTCGAGAGGGGAGGCGGCGGCTCGACGAACGGCGGGGGGGCCTCGTCCTCCATCCGGGCGCGCTGAGGCCTTCGCTTGCGGCCCCGATGCGGGCGATCCTCCCTGCCGCTGGCCTGTTCTCCCGCGCCGGAGCTCAGGTCTCCATAAGAGGAGGACAGTCTCATCCCGAATTGTCGGGTCTCTCAACAACAGAGAGAGAAAAAAGAGCCCGCCGAGAGTGATGCCCGTTCAAGTGAACAAGGCCGAAAAAGTGAAAGAAGAAGAAGAACAGAAGAAGAAGACGAAAAAAAATATCAGAGCGTGAAAAAACTGCTCTTCGCTCTCTCTCTCTTTTCTCTCTCTTTTCTCCCTTCCCCCTCTCTCTCTCGTGCGAGCGCTCTCCCCTCTCCATTCGTTTTGTTAGTTTTCTCAAATTGTGAATTCGGATCGTTGGTGGTTTTAGTGTTGCATCCCTTTGAGAAAAAAAACGGAGGTGTGCTAGTAATGACTCAGAAGCGGAAACAGAAAAAAGGTCGTATCAAGGCCGAGGCAGCCGGATCCTGATCCGCGGCCCTCGCTGCTGCCCTCGCTGCTGCTCTAGCGCCGCCGGCGCCGAGCCCAGCCCCGGGCCCGAACCGGCGTCGCCCCCGGGCTGCGGCAGAGGTGGCGGCGGCGGATGCGATGGCGGCGCCGGCGCCGGCATCCCGAGCCCGAGCCTCTCCCCGAGCCCGGCCGCGAGCGCGCGCGCTGCCGCGGCGACGTCCGATGCCGCGCCGTTGAACTCGGCCGCGTTGCTCGCGATCAGACCGAAATCGGCGCGCAGCGCCGCAGCGCCGCGGTAGTAGCAGCAGGAGCCACCGCCGCGGAACCTGAGCCTGCGAGCGACGACGTCAAGGCCCAGAGGGAGCGCGACGACCGCATTGTAGGCGGCGACGGCGACGCGCCCGCCGCCGACAGCCCGAGGGTAGCGCGCCGCGGGCGGCGGCGTCTCAGCGAAGAGCTCGAAGCCGGGGTCCTCCGCGGCCTCGCGCACGGCGGCCAGCGCCGAGGCCGCGAGCCCCGGGTCGAGAGACGGCAGCTCGGCGCGGAAGGAGGGCGGGGAAGGGGCCCCTCCCTCGCCCTCGCCCCCGAGGGCGAAGAGCTCCCAGGGGGACTGGGCGCTCACTTGGTGCTGCTGCTGCTGCTGGTGCGGCGAGGTGCCTCGGCCGCCGCCGTCGGCCGCAACCGGGGCCGCCGCCGCCGAGGCCGAGGCCGTCGCGTCGATCCACTCGACGCCGTACCTCTCCCACAGCCCCTCCGCGCACCAGGGGTCGGCGGCGACGGGCGCCTCGCGGCCGGCGCAGGCGTCGGAGACGATGCGGCACCTCCACCAGGAGCCCCCTGCTGCTCCTCCTCCGCCGCCGCCGCCGTCTCCCGCCGCCGCCGCCCCTTCACCTGCCTCGGCACTGTCGTCGTCTGCAGCGGCGTCGTCGTCGGGCCAGAAGGCCCGGCATTCGTCCCCAACGCGCCACATGGCGCCGAGGGACGCTTCGAAGCGCTGCCTTGGGACGAGGAAGTCGGCGGAGCCCGCCGCCGGGTGAGGGAGCCTGACTTTGATCGTCGCCGGCGGCGGCGGCGGCGGTGCCAGCGTCGGAGTGTCCCCGCTGCTGCCGCCGCCGCCACCGGTGCTCCCTCTGCGCTGCGGCGCCGACGCCGGCGTCGTCGCTCCTCCTCCTCCGCCGCCGCCGCCGCCCTCGCCAGTCAGCTCGAGCGTCGCCACGGGCTCCGTCGCCCCCGTCAGGGGGTCGACCTCGTACTCGATCGAGGCCACGGTCGCGGGCTCGGCGGGCCGGAGGCCGGGGAGCGCCGCCCAGGGCGCGGGCAGCGCGGAGGCGGCGGCCGGGAGCGGGACCGAGACCGGGGCGGGCGCGGCGCGGCCTCGTCGCTGGCGCGCGTGCCCGCGCTCCTGCTCCTCGGCCGCGGCGGCGACGGCCGCCGCCGCCGCGACCTCGGACGCCTCGAGGAACGCGCGGTGCCCCTCCCTCAGATAGACGACGGCGTCTCCGACCTGCGGGGCCAGCACTCCGGGGACCGTCGCGGCGGAGAGCAGCCAGCGGTAGCAGCTCGCGGGGCGGGGCCTGCCGGAGGCGGGGAGAGAGGAGGAGCCGGTGGTGTTTGCCAGGGGCCGGCCGCGGCGAGCGGCGGCAGCTCCGTTTCCTTCGTCGCCGTCGCCGTCGTCGTCGCCGGAGGACTCGGAGATCTCCTCGGACGCGGCCCGGGGGCGCCCGCGCCGGGGCCTCTTGCGGCGCCGGCCGCCGCCGCGGCGCCCTCGTTCCTCCTCTGAGCCGTCGGAGACGCCCTCCTCTTCTTCTTCTTCTTCTTCCGAAGAGGAGGACTCAGAGCGAGCGCGGCTGCGCTGCTGCCTTCTTTGGTGCTGCTGCTGCTGCTGCCTCAAAGGGGGCCTGCCGCGCCCCCTTCCACGGCCCCGCCCCGCTGCCGGTCTCCTCCCCGTCCTCCCCCCTCCGCCGCCGTCAGAACTGCTGCCCTCGTCTTCATCGCCTTCGTCATCGCCAGCGTCGTCCGAATCTTCGTCGTCGTCGTCGTCGCCGGAGGTGGAACCGGCCCTCACGTCGAAGTCGACGTCGTCGCTGTCGTCGCCGTCGTCGCCCTGGGCTCCGTCTCCCTCCTCCTCGTCCTCGGAGGCTTCCCTGGCCGGGCGCCAGCCCCTCGCCGCGGCGTCGGCCCTCACCGCGGCGTCGTCCGCGGCAGCGACGTCCGCCGGTGCGGGCGCAGGCATCCCGGAGAAGGCGACGAGGGCGCCGTTTGATCCTGCGACTCCGTTTGCCGCTGCTGCCGCCGCTGCCGCTGCTTCCCCGCCGCTGGAGCCGACACCGGAGACGAGCGCCGCTCGGAACCTCGAGAACGCGCGGGAGACGGCGGCGGAGACCGCCGAGGCGTCCCCTCCGGCCTCATGCGCTGCCCAGGCCGCGGCGGAGACGGAGGGAGGGGACTGGAGTACCGCGCGAGGGAGAGGAGGAGCAAGGGGGAGCGAAGAAGAAGGAGGAGGAGGGCGCCGCTCGTCGTGCTCCATTTCCTCATTTTCTTCTTCTTCGTCGTCGTCGTCGTCGTCGTCTTCGTCTTCATCTCTCTCGCCCCCCGCGGGCGTCTCGGCGACGGCGTCCGCTGCAGAGACGGAACTCAGCCTGCCCTGTCTCCAGGCTCGCTGGTACCCGCGAGGGTAGGGAGCGCCCAGGAAGTCGCAGAGCAGGGGAGGAGGCGGGGGGGGCGGCCGAGGAGGAGCGGGCTCGCTCTCGCTCTCGCTCTCGCTTTCGTTTCCGTGTTCGAGGCCGGAGCCGGAGACGAAGCCGCCGGCGGTGAGAGTGCACGAAGGCGGAACGGGAGGAGCGGCGTTTGCTTCCGCTCCCGCTCCAGCTTCTGTCGGTGCCGCCGCCGCCGCCAGACCGGCGCTCGCCGCCGCAGCGGCAGCCGCAGCCTCCTCGAGGGACAGCGCCTCGGTCGAGAGGAACTGATCGTAGCGGGCCCGCGCAAGCGCAGCAGAAGGGAACGCCTCGTCGAAGAGGTGGAGCTGGCCGGCGGCGTCGGCGACAGCGAACGTCGCGCCGCCAGTCGCGCCGCCGCCGTTCCCGCCCCCGCTCCCGCTCCCACTTCCGCTTCCGCTCCCGCCTCTTCCGAGGAGCGGGCTCCAGCGGCCTTCGATGACCTGGATGGCGTCGGGCCACTCCAAGGGAACGGGGAAGGAGGAGGAGCGACTCGTGACGGGGTTGAGCGGCGCCGTGATGGGACCGGAGACGGCGCTGCCGCCGCCGGCCCTCGTCGCAGCCGCCGCCGCCGGAGCTGCCGCGCCCGTTGCCGCCGCCAGAGCCCCCCCCTCCTCGCCCTCCGCAGCGGTGGCGGGGAAGGCCAGCGGCGGCCCCGTCCTCCTGGTCGAGAACTCCGCCACGACGCCCCCGCCAGACCGCAGGCTCCAGACGATGACCCTCCCGTCGTGGCCGGAAGAGAGGACGAGGTCGGGGTCGGACGGGTGCGCGTCGAGGACGTGCACAGGGGCGGCGTGGCCGAGCAGCAGCAGCGGCGGCGGAGGCAGCCTCCGATCCGCTCCCTCGTCCTCCTCTCCCCCTGCCGCGCTACCGTGGCCCCTCCTCCTCCTCCCGCGGACGCCGTTCTCGGCGAGATCGTAGTCCCAGGCCCGCACCGAAAAGTCGCCCAGCGCCGCGAGCACCCGGCGCCCGTCGCAGGTCCACGAGATCTGGTGCACTGCCGGCACGGGCTCGGGCCTCCTGCGGCGCCTGGCCTCGCGCGCGTTGATGCGCTCCTCGTCGGTGCTGAGGGAGAGGACGAGGACGCGATCCCAGAGAGGCTGCTGCGGCGAGGCAAAGGAGGAGGAGGAACCGGAGCTTCGGCGGCGGGGCCTCTGCTGCTGCTGCTGCTGCTGCTGCTGGCGATGGGCTTCCCCGGGCCGCGCCCTCTGCCGCCACACCCGGACCCTCCCGTCGCCCCCGGCCGTCGCGAGCGCGCCTCCCCGGGGCGAGAACTGCAGAAGCGTGAGGTCGCGGCCGTGCGCCGGCTGCCTCTGCAGCTCCGCAGGGCGAGGCACGTCCTCCAGGGAGAAGAAGGCCGAGAGGTCAAAGGCGGGCGTCGAAGGAGGGGCCGAAGGCAGAGGCGAGGCCGGTGCCACCGGCGACGACGCCGAGGCAAGGGCGCTGGCCTCGGCCGCAGCGGCCTCGGCCGCGGCGAGCTCCGCCTCTACATCCCAGCTCCAGAGGTAGAGGCAGCCGTCACTGCCCCCGGCCGCCAGCGTGGTGGCATCGGGGGAGAAGGAGCAGACGAGGAGGCCCGGAGGAGGAGGAGGAGGAGGAGGGGCAGCACCGCCGCCGGCTCCTCCATCGGCGGCAGCCCGGGGAGGCAGCGGAGGCAGCGCGATAACGTCGGAGTCGTCGCCGGAGAGCTCGATCGGCGCGTCATCTTCTTCTCCTTCGGCGGCGAAGGCCCGTGTCGAGGAGCGGATCCGCTCTGCGGCGACGGTGGCCGCGGCGCGCCGCGCCCTGTCGCTCCCTATTCCGCCGCCGCCGCCGGCTCCGCCCCGCTGCGGCCTCCACTGTCCTCCTTGCTCTCGCTCTGGCTCCTGCAGCTGACGAGACGCGACCCTCGTCGAGGGCCTCCTGACCCTGCCGCTGCTTCGCACGCCGCCGCCGAAGCCGCTCGCGGCGGGCCCAAAGGGGCCGCCGGCGGGGGCGAGGCCGAGGACGCGGAGGCACCGTCCCTGCAGCGGCATCGTCGAGGCGGAGGCTCCGGAGGGGGGCGCCGGCGGCGCGGCGGCGGTCCCGCAGTCCCAGAGGCGCAGGGTCCCGTCGAACGACGCCGACAGCAGGGCCCGGGACAGCGCGAGCGGGGCCGGGAGCGCGCTCTCGGAGGAGGAAGGGGCTGTCGAGCTTTCGTGCCGCCAGTGTCGCGTCCGCCGCTGGCAGAAGTCGACGTAGTTGACCGGCGCGGTGTGGCCCACGAGGACCGAGACGGGCCTCCCCGGGCTCGCGCGCGTCGCCCCCCAGACCCGCACCGTGCCGTCGACGCTCGACGACGCCAGGGCGGCGCCGTCGGAGGAGACGGCGAGGTCGGTCACCTCCCCGGTGTGCCCTCGGCAGACAGAGAGCAGCCGCGCCGTCGCTGAGTCCCAGACGCGCACGCCGCGGTCGTCGCTGCCCGTGAAGATCAGAGAGCCGCACCTGGAGAACGCCACACAGTAGACGGCGTGCCGGTGGCCTCGGACGGTGGCGGCGTGGCGGAGCGCGGAGGCGCTGCGGGCTTCGAGGACGCGGGAGGCGAGCCTCGCGGAGGAGGAGGAGGAGGAGGACGAGGGCGCGCGGCCGCCGGGGCCGAGGCCGCCGCGCTGCCTGAGCGACAGCAGGGTCGGGAGGGTGGCGCCCCGGAAGGTCGGGGGCACCGAACACTGCGGCGGCCCGGCGGCGGAGGCGGAGAAGAGCGAGGAGAGAGGGAGAGAAGAGGGAGCGGGAGGGCCTCGCTGCTGCGGCCCCGTCGCTGCTGTCGCGGCCGCGGCCGCGGCCGCCGCTTCAAGCTCCTCCGGCGGTCGCGGGCTCCTCCTGGGCCTCCCGCGCCCACGCGGCGATGGTTGGTACTGCGTCTGCTGAGTCTGGTGGCGAGGGGCGGGCGGCGGCAGCAGCACCTGCTGCGGGGACGCCGGCGGCGCCGTCGCGGAGGGTCGCGCGGGGTCGTCGTCGCCGAGGTTGCCGCCGCCGCCGTTTGCTCCTGCTCCGCTTGCCGCCGCTGCCGCCGCCGCCGCCGCCCTCAGCGCGACCCCTCCGCCAGCGAGGAGCGACGTGGCTCCGGCGAGGGTCGGCCCTCCAACCCTCCTCGCAGCCGCGAGCGCGTCGGCGGCCAGCGCCGCGAACAGCCACGGAGGAGGCGGCGGCGGAGGCTGGGACGAAGAAGAAGCGGCTGCCGCCGCCGAAGAAGGAGAAGAGGTCGCCGCTGCCGAGAGCGAAGCCAAGACCTGTTCGTACGAGCGAGCGTGAGGCCTCCCTTGGACGTCGAACCTCGGAGGCAAGGCCCCACGTGCTACCGCGGCTGCTGCCGCTGCGGGGAGGGCCTCCGGGAGAGCGGCGGAGAGCCAGTGGAGGGCCAGGAACGTGACCTCGGAGGGGTCGACCTGTTTTCTTTTTTTTTTCGGCGACGGAGGTGAGGGAGCGAGGAAAAAAGAGACGAAGGAGAAGAAGAAGAAAAAAACGAGGTGCGCCATCCCTTCTCTTTCAACGACCGGCCGCGCATTCCCTGTTCCGACGCCGTCGGGACGTAGCTTGGAATCTTCTTTAAGTGCACACCTGAAGGAAGCCCGGGAAGCTCACGACAGGTGGGAGCGCGGCAACTGCATTCGACGCCAACCCCGTCGACGGAACGACGTCGTTTCGGCCATCGACGCCGCCAGCGCCGCCTTCGCAGGCATCTTGTCGCCACTCTCCTTCCATGCTTTCTCTTTTCTCAGTTCAAGGTTCTGGGCCCCGAGAGGTCAGCGAGCGCGTGATCCATGGGGAGGGGCGGCTTTGTGAGAAAGAGGCGGCACTGTAAGAGGCGGCACTGTAAGAGAGAGCAGAGAGAGATGCGTCGGCTTCTCCCTTCTGAAAAACAGCAGTGAAGCGCGGGGAGAGAGAGCAGGGGAAGAGAAGAGAGAGAAGGAGACGAAGGAGAAGAAGGAGGAGAAGGAGAAGAACAAGGAAGGAATCTACTCAAAACAAAAACACCTTCGACCAGTTTGAATGAAAGGAAAAACGCTAACACACAAACAAACGGACATTTCTTGGAGCAGCAGCCTCGGCGGGCAAGAAAAGTATTGAAAAAACGCCTTGCTCTCGAAAAGCGCGCGCTCACCTGCGCGTCCGCTCTCCCTCTCTCCTTCTTTTTACAACTCCAGCGCGGGCTCCCTCGCTTGCTGCTCCCTCTTCTTCTCCCCCCGCTTCTCCTCTTTCGCAGCGGCGCCAAGTTCGGCCTCCCTCGCCAGCTCCGTCGCCGCCGCCCTGTACCTCAGCACGCTCTCAGGCGGGATTTTCCCGTCGAAGACCGCCCTGACAGTCGAGAACAGCGGGAACCGCCGCGCGCCCTGGGCGGCGCCCCACCGCTGCTCGATCGCCGCCGAGCACTCGCGGCTCGTCAGGTCGCCCTGCAGGCTCTGGCCCGCGAGCAGCTCGGCCTCCAGGGCGTCGACGGTCTTCCTTCCCGGGGGCATCCGGTTCGACGAGACGCGTAGGGCGTACTCGCGGGCGACGCGGGCGTTGCGGCCTCCGTAGCTCGAGGCGACGACGTCCGAGATGCCCGCCGCTTCGAGGAAGGTATCGGCCCGGACCGTCGAGCCCGAGGCGCCGCCCGAGGAGCCTCCGTCGGCGTCTGAGAAGCAGCACGCGAAGTCGCGCATCTCGCCCATGCCGGCCCGCAGCAGGGCAGCCTTGGCGTTCTCGCCGGCGCCGAGGCCCTGGTGTCGTTGCGAGAGTTTTTTTGTTTCATCGAGAAGGGCGGGAGGGTGAGGAGAAGGAGAAGAAGAGAAAAGCTTCTCCGCTCCGCTGCCGCTTCGCTCGAAGGGGGGGAAAAAGTCTCCAAAAAACGCTCTCTCTATCTCTATATCGCACCGTCGCGATCCCCACCGCGAGCGCCACCACGTTCTTCAGCGTCCCGGCCATCTCGACGCCCACCCGGTCGGAGCACGCGCGCACGACAAAATTGTCGGTGGAGAACAGCCGCACGAACAGCTCTGCCGTCGCCGTGCTCGCCGCCGCGACCGTCGCCTCGGTGAGCCCTCCCCGCGCCACCTCCTCGGCGATGTTGGCTCCCATCAGCACCGCCGTCTCGATCCCGAGCACGCGCTCGACCATCGCCGAGATCAGCTGCGGGCCCTCGGGCCTCACGCGCATCCCCTTGATCAGCGAGAGCGCGACGGTCTTGCGGGAGCCTCCCCCGGGGCCGTTTTCGGCGTCGACAGCGCCGACGAGGCCTCGGACGACGCGTCCCGCATGCTGATGCGGCACGCAGAGCAGCAGGACGTCCGCCCCCTTCACCGACGCGGCCAGGTCGGGCTCGGCGCGGACGTTGGGGCCCAGCTTCACGCCGGGGAGGTACTTGACGTTCTCGTTCTGCTCGTTGATGACCTCGGAGAGCTTCCTCGTTTTTCTTCCCCGCGGCGCGGAGCCGCTGCTGCTGCTGCCGCCGACGACGACTCCTTTTGCGGTTCCGTTGCCGCTCGCGCCGGAGCTCGGAGGAGCAGGGGGAGGGAACTCGATCTCCTCCTCGTAGACCCACATCGTGAGCTCGTCGTCAAAGTCGGGCAGCGTCTTTCGCGGTGGTGACGACGGTTTTTTGTAGCTCGGGAGAAAGAAGGTGAGAGAGAGCAGAGAAAAAAAAGGCGAAACAAAAAAACGGCTCGAGACAAAAAATCAAGCTCTGAGACAAAAAATCAAGCCTCGACCCCGCGCGCCAGGAGCGCGGACCGCCTCACCAGCAGGTTCCCGGCGACGACCTTCGCGGCCGCGCAGGCCCAGGCGCCGCTCCCAACCATGGCCAACTTCCTCGTCGCGAGCGCGCTCTGCAGCGTCGAGAAGCTATTCACGAACCAGGGAGCCGCCGCCGCGACGGCCGGGCGGCGCACGATGCCGCCGAAACCCACAAACAAGTCGGCGCCGCCGGCGACCGCCGCGGCCTCGGCGTCCGTGATCCCGTCCCCGACCATGGTAACGAGCGAGTAGGGCAAGGAAGCGCGGATTCTCTTGATGGCCGCCGGTTTCCCTCCGTTGGCCGAGACTTCTTCTCTTGGGTCGAAGCCCGCGACGCGGAGCTGCGGGCCCCACTCCTCGCCGTCGCTGCCGCTGGAGCCGCTAGAGACGCCGTCGCCGCCGCTGCTCCCGCCCGCCTCGCCGCGCCCCTTTGTCTTCTCGTCGGGACCGTCCCTCAGCTGAAAGTTCATTCTGTTGGCGAGCAACCGGTCCGCGGGCACGCCCAGAGCCCTCGCCACGGGCAGCGCCAGCTCCCGGAAGCCCCCACTTATGAGGTACACGCGCGTTCCCCTCTCGGTCAGGGCGCCGATGAGCTCCTTGGCCCCCGGGGTCAGCCTCCCCTCGGCGGGGTGCGCCTCGTGGAAGCGCGCCAGATCCGAGGGCGTGACGTCCAGGATCTCGAGGCGCCTGCGGAGGGCCTCTTCCAGGGGCATGGAACCCTCCATCGCCGCGGAGGTGAGCGCCGCGACGGCCTCCCCTTTCCCGAGGAAGCGCGCGAGCGCGTCGAGACTGTCGTCGACGGTCACCGTGCAGTCGATGTCGAAGCAGATGACGTCCGACCTCGCCCACAGCGAGAGGACCTCCTTCGACGGTCGTTCGTCGAAGGAAGACTCTCCGTCATCTCCGCGGGAGGGAGAGGACTCGATGGCGTCCTTGAGGGAGCGCGGGACGAAGGTCGGGCGCTGCTGAGGAAAAGAGGGGAGGAGAGGAGGTCCCGGAGGAGGTCGAAGAAGAGAGGCGGCGACGGGAGGTCGCGAGGGCGCGATCGGGGCGGGCATCGCTCGTGCGGCGAAGCCCCTTCCGCCGGAGGAGAGCAGCAGACACCGCGCCGCGCGGACGGTTCCCGAAACCATATCGTCGTGCGGGCCCCCTGGCGGTGAATTGGAGCTCAGGAAGCGGGAGAGAGAGAGCGAGAGCGGAGGAAGGGGCCAGAGATTTATCGATGGGGCTACCTCGCAAAAAAGGGTTTTTTTTTTTTTTTTTGGTCGACAATGCTGGAGCAGACAATGCTGGAGCAGAAACATTCTTAGAATCGAGAATCGACGCGCTGTACTTGTGACAACATGCGTCGCCTCTCCCGCGTCGCGCGAGCTCTTTCAGCAGCTCTCTCCGACGCAGCAGGAACTGGACCGTGTTCTCGCAGTGTCGCAATGGCGTCGGCGGCGTCAGCATCGAAAGCGCCGCCGTTGGCTGCGACGACGACGACGACGCTTCATCGGCTCGCTGCCGCGCTCGGCGCTCTCGTCACTCTCTCCGCGGCGGCGCCGACGACGACCTGCGAACCCGCTCCCCCGCCCTCTGCTCCCCCTCCCGGCTCCGCCGTCCGCAGCGCCGTGCTCTCCGCCTGGGACGCCGCCGACGCAGACTGCCATCGCGACGAGGCCTCGCTCCCCCCCCTGGCGCTGCTCGCCGGGGCCGCGCCGCCCCCGCCGGCGGCGCCGCCCCTCGTCGACGTCGACGAGTGGACCGGGGCCGCCACGGTCTCGTTCTCGCTGCGCGAGGGCGCCGACGAGCTCGGCGTCCTGCTGGCCCTGGCGGAGCTGCTGCAGGTGCTGTCTTCGTCCCCCTCGAGCGGCAGCAGAGGAAGCAGAGGCGGCGGCAGCAGCAGCACAGGCAGCGTTGGAGCTCCCGTGAGCGTCGTCCCGCTGCAGAGGGGGCGCGACAGGGGTTTGCGCCTCTCGGCCGGCGACGCCGCCGCGACGTTTTTATCTGCCTCCTCCTCCTCGTCCTCTCCTTCCGCCGTCACTCCGAAGGTCGAGCTGACGGCCCCGGCGAGCAGACTCGTCGCCGCCCAAGGGGAGCAGCAGCAGCAGCAGCAGCAGCAGCGGCACTCGTCTTCTTCTTCGCCCCTGGAGAAGCTCTTCAGGGCGTCGAACGCCGTCGTGTCGAGCTTCGAGGAGGATCAAGGAGGAGAAGACGGAGGAGAAGGGCGGCGGATGCGGCGGCGCTCGTTCGCGAAGACCTGGACTTGGCAGAGCGGCGGCGGCGGCACCAACGACGAAAGCACAAGCCCGAGAGCGGAGGCGGTGCGCCCGCTGCTCCGGGGCGTCGACGAGGTATTCCGGCAGTCGCTCGAGGAGCTTTTCGGGCCCTCGGAGGGAGGAAGGAGAGAGGGAGAGGGAGGGGGAGAGGAGGGAGGCGGGGTGCGGCTCGAGGGGCGCCCGACCTCGCCGCCTTGGCCGCCCTCGCCTTCGCCGCCCTCGCCTTCCCGCCCGCCTTCTCCCGGGCCTGCTCCTCCTCCCCCCGTCCCCCGCGGGGGCTCGGCGAGGGCCGCCTCGGCGATCCGTGCGCTAGAGGAACTAGGCTGTTCCGTGTTCCTGCCGCGGCCCCGGCCGGCGGCGGCGGCGGCGGCGGCGCCGGCGGAAGACCCGTGGTCGGGCCTCGCAGCCTACGAGCGCCAAAAAGAAGAGGTCCGCCTCGCCCTGCTGCCTCTGACCCACCCGCAGGTGCTGTCCGGGATCGCCGCGGCGGCGAGGGAGGGCGCGGCGAGCGGGGGCGACGCCCTCGCCGCCGCGCCCCGCGCCGTCCTCTTCGAGGGCCCGCCGGGTTGCGGCAAGACCTCGTCGGCCCGCGCCGCGGCGAGGCTCGCCGGCGTGCCGCTCGTCGTCGCGCCCCTGGAGGCGATCGTCTCGAAGTGGTTCGGCGAGGCAGAGCAGAGGCTCGCGGCGGTGTTCAAGCACTCGCGGGAGCTCGCGGCCGCCTCGGCCGCCTCCGCCTCGGCCGCCGGGGCCGCGGGCGCTGCGGCGGCGGACCCTCGCCCCGGCGCCGCCGCCGCCCCGGGCGTCCTCCTCTTCGTCGACGAGGTCGACGCCCTCGCCACCTCCCGCGGCGAGGGCGGGATGCACGAGGCGACGAGGAGGATGCTCGGCACGCTGCTGCGCGAGCTCGACGGCCTGCGCGAGAGGAGGGGCGGCGGCGGGAGCGCGGACCCGGACGCCTTCGAGGGCCCTTCGACCTCGACGGGCAACGTCGTGGCGGTGCTGTCGACCAACCGCCCGGGAGACCTCGACGCCGCGCTGGCCTCGCGCTGCGCCGCGCGGGTCCTCTTCCCGCTTCCCGGCCTCGACGACCGCGCGGCCGTGCTGGCGCTGCACGCCCGCCACCTGTCGGAGGAGCAGCTCGCCGCGCTCGCGAGGGCGAGCGAGGGCCTGTCGCCACGCGACCTCGCCGACGCGGCGGCCGCGGCGGAGCGGTCTTGGGCCTCCCGCGTGGTCGCCGGGAGGGCCGAGCCGGGGACGGCGCCACCGTTTGCGGAGTACAAGAGAGCCGTGGAGGAGAGGGCCGGGAGGCGGTGGTAGGGTAAGGAAAGGAGATGTAAAAATGTGAAGTAGGCAAGACGGTCCTCCTTTTCGCGCCCTCCCTCTCTCTCTCTCTCTCTCTCTCTCTCTCTCTTTCTTTTCTTTTTACAGGGTATATTACGAAATACCTTCTCACTCCCTCGCCGCCCTCGCCGCCGCGGCCTCGGCCTGCGCCCTCAGCGCCGTACGCAGGTCAGCGGCGTCCGCCTCGAGCTCCGCCAGCCGCTCGTCTCGCTCGCCGACCAGCTCGAGCGCCGCGCCCAGCTTTTCTTCGAGGGCGTCGGCCTCGGCCGCGCGCCGCGCCTGGAGCTGCGCGGCCCGACGGGCCTCCTCGGCGAGCGACGCCGCGGCGACGACCTCGTCCGCGAGGCGGGCGCAAGTCGCCTCGAGTTCCGCGAGGCGACTGGTATTGGTGCCGCTGTTGCTGCTGCTGTTGTCGTCTCCGTTGCCGTCGCCGACGCCGGGAACAGCCGCTGCTGCCGGCCCCCGCGGGAGGGAGAACGACGGCGCGGAGGAGAGGGGCAAAGAGCTGTCGAGCGACCCCACAGAAGTCGCGCCAGCGACCGCGGCGGCCTTGGCGGCCTCCTCCGCCGCCGCCGCGCGCGCCTCGGCCGACGCGATCCTCCCCGCGGCCTCGAGCTCGGACCTCCGGAGCTCTCCCCGCGCCTGCGAGGCAGCCAGCGCCGCCGCGTCCGCTCGGGCGACGGCGGAGGCCAGGGCGGCCGCGACCTCGTCCCTCTCCGCGCTCGCGGCCGCCTCCCCGCGCCTGGACTCCGCCGCCGAGCTCTCGGCGGCGGCCGCCCTCCGAGCCACCTCGGCCGCCGCGCTCCTCGCCGCCTCGGCCTCCCTGCGCGCCGCGTCCCCTCTCGCCCTCGCCTGCGACAGCGCCGCCTCGGCGGCGGCCGCGCGCGCGACGGCCGAGGACGCCCGGTGCGCGGCGTCCCTCTCGAGCTCCGCCGCCCCCGCCGCGGCGGCCTCGGCGTCGGCGAGCCGCGCGGCGAGCGCCCCCTCGGCCTCGCGCCACGCCGCGGCCGCGCTCGCCGCCGCGGCCCGCTCGCTCTCGAGCTGCCGCGCCAGCGGCGCCGCGGCCTCGGCCAGCCGCGCCGCGGCCTCGTCCCTCGCCGAGGCGGCCTCGGCGGCGGCCCTCGCCGCCAGCGCCGCGTCGGCCCTCGCGGCGTCCTCCGCGGCCTCGGCGGCGCGCCTCGCCCGGTCGAGCGCCCCGCGGAGCCCGTCGGCGGCCTCGGCCTGCGCCGCCGCCTGCGCCCTCGCGTCGGCCAGGGCGGACCGCAGGCCCGCGACCTCTCCCGCGGCGCCCCTGGCGTCCGCCTCGCCCGCGGCTGCGGCGGCCAGGGCGGCGGCGGAGCGCGCCCTCTCCTCCGCCAGGCCGGCGGCGGACGCCGCCTCGGCCTCCCTCAGGGCGGCGGCGGCGGCCCGCTCCCTCTCCTCGGCCGCCTCGGCGCGCGCCCGCTGCCTGCCGGCCTCGGTCGTCGCCGTCCCCTTGTCGGCCAGCAGGTTCTGGATCTGCTGCCGCAGGCTCCTGGCCGCGGCCTCCATCGCGGCCTGCTTCTTCGACAGCGCCGTCCCCTCGGCCATCACCTCGGCGACGGTCGCCTCCTTCTCTGCGGCGGCGAGCTCGGCGGCGTTGGCGGCCTCGAGCGCCTTGGCGGCTTCTTTTCTGGCAGCGTCAAGTTCCTTTTGGGACAGTTTCAGTTTACGCTCGGCGGCGGCGATTCTCTGCTCGTATTCTTTTCGAAGTTCCGCGGCTTCCTCTGCCGAGTCCGAGGCGGCGGCGAGGTCCGCGTTGCGGGCGGCGACGGCCCCTGCCGCGGCGGCGAGGCGCTCGATCTCGCGCCTGGCGCGGCCGAGCTCGGAGCGGAGCGAGGAGACGGCGGAGGAAGAGGAAGGGGAAGGGGAAGGTGACGAGGAGGAGGAGGAAGTCGGCGGCGGTTTGTCCCCTCGCTGCTCGGCGGCTGCTACTTCTGCTGCTGCGGGGGCTGGAGGAGGAAGAGGAGGACGCGACAAAGGCGGAGAAGATGCGTCACCGGGCGCTGCAGAAGCAGGCGACGCTTTCCCGTCCGCCGCTGGTGCAGCTTCTTCTTTTTCTTCTTCTTTCGCGGCCCCTTTGCTGCGCAGCGGCTGCGATGGCGAGGGAGAAGAAGAAGGAGAAGAAGAAGCGGGAGCAGGAACGACGGGAGCGGGAACGACCTCTGCCGTTGCCTTGGCGGGAGAGGAAGAAGAGGCTTTTGCCCCTCCTTCGCTACCACTGTCACCGAGCTTTACGGCCCCGAGCACCCCTCGCCCGCCGCGCCCTCGCCCCCCCGCGGATCCGCTGCCGCTCCCGGCAGAGGGTGTGCGGCGGAACGGCGTGGTGGTAGCCGAGGGAGAGGCGGCGGCAGCAGCAGGTGGAGGTGGGGGCGGAGGAGGAGGAGGAGGTTGAGGCGAAGTAGAGGCGTCGATCGATGGTCTCGTCTCGAACAGCTCCTCGTCGCCGTCGTCGACGTTCCACCCGTTCTCCTCTCCATCAGCAGCAGCAGCAGCAACGTCGTCGTCGCCGTCCAGATCATCGTCGCTGCAATCGTCTCTCTTTTTCTTCTCGCTCAGGCGAGCAACAGGAGCAGAATCAAGAGCAGAAGCAAGAGCAGCAGCAGCGGAGGACTTTGAAGGAGAAAGAGAAGATGAGGATTCTGCTTCGACGCCATCACCACCACCATCGAACCCGTCGACCACTGCGTTGCTCGCCGCTTCTTGGGCCGCCAGGAAGCCCTTGTCGATCGACGCCTCGAGCTCGTCCTTCAGGCGGGAGGCCCCCTCGACGGCGTCTTCGGCGAGCTTGGTCAGCTGGGCGACGCCGCCCAGCAGGCCCGCCTGGAAGTCGCCAAAGTTGCCCGAAAACATTTCGAGTTTTTGGGTGTCTTTTTAAGAACCAAAAAGTGAGAATTTTCACTTTTTCGTCTCTGAAGCAGTCGAGCATCGGAACTCTGCTTTGTCCGTCGTTCCCCTTCTTTAAGCGTCGCGCCTCCAACGCGCGATCCGCGTCCTTCTTCGAGAGCACTGCCAAAGGATGTCGCGCCGTCGAACCTCCCCCCTGGCGGGTGAGCACGTCCTCATCACGGGCGGCTCCTCGGGCATCGGCCTCGCGTTTGCCAAATCCCTCGTCGAGCGCAACGCCAACGTGACGCTCGTCGCCCGCGACGCCGCCAAGCTCGCCGCCGCGGCCTCGAGCTTGCGCGAGCTCGACTGCAGGAAGATGGGGGTGGACCCATGGGTGTGCACGAGGGTCGCAGATGTCACGGACGCGAAGCAGGTACAGTTGGAGAGAGGAACGTGGAGGGAGGAGAGGAAAGACCCGGGGGGGGGGGTCGAGGTCGGTCGGGCTCTCCTCGACCCCGTCGTGCGCTCGCTTCTCGCCCACCCCAACCCCCCCCGACACGAACCTCCGAAAACTGCCCCAACAGCACTCCGAG
>Ga0315283_10001205_pt1 | contig 20490 bp, 20 predicted proteins | sample YL17G09_0_MG_FD_204541 | JGI IMG/M metagenome (GOLD analysis project Ga0315283, IMG submission 204541) | Sediment microbial communities from Yellowstone Lake, YNP, Wyoming, USA - YL17G09_0 | ecosystem: Environmental > Aquatic > Freshwater > Lake > Sediment | place: USA: Wyoming | collected... | reverse complement strand
CCTGCCCATGACGCCGAAGGCCCGGGCCGCCATCGACACCCACCTGGCCACCCACGAGCGGGGCCGGGACGGTCAGGTGGTCTACGACGTCCGCCGGGACTTCGGCGCTGAGCCCGAGGCCCTGCGGGCGCCGTTCGGCTTCTACCTCGACCGCTTCGCCGTGCAGGAGGAAGTGCGCTGATGGCCAGGATCGACAAGGCGGTGGACCGGCTCGTCGACGAGCGGCCGGGGGCCGAGCTGCTCCTGCCCCGTTACGACGACCCCGCCCACCCGGTGGCCGACGGCATCTGGCGGTCGGGCGGCACGACGGCGGCGTACCTGATCGGCACCGACGCCGGACGCGTGGTGGTCAACACCGGTATGGGCTTCGAAGCCGCCCACCACAAGAAGGTCTTCGACGCCGTCCACCCCGGCCCCACGCCTTTCATCGTCACCACCCAGGCCCACGTCGACCACGTCGGTGGCGTCGGGTTGTTCCGGGAGCCGGACACGCAGTACGTGGCCCAGGCGAACAACCCGTCCTGTCAGGCCGACGACCTGCGCATCCAGCGCTTCCGCTTCTCCACCGCCATGGTCTGGTTCGGCCAACTCCCGGAGATCATCGGCCGCCTGGCGGAGGAAAACCCGGGCGCCCCGATGGACCAGGACCGGCCGACCCCGGACATCCTGTTCGAGGACCGCATCGAGCTCACCGTCGGTGACCTCGAGCTCGAGCTGATCTCGACGCCCGGCGGCGAGACCCGGGACGCCTGCGTGGTCTGGCTCCCTCAGCGCCGCACCGCTCTGGTCAGCAACCTGTTCGGGCCACTGTTCCCCCATTTCCCCAACTTCAACACGCTGCGGGGCGACCGCTACCGGTACGCCGAGCCCTACCTGGCCGCGGTAGAGACGGTCCGGGCCCTTCAGGCCGAGGTGCTGATCACGGGCCGCCACGACCCCATCGTCGGCGCCGACCTGATCGAGGCGTCCCTGGCCCGCCTGCACGGCGCCGTCGACCATGTCCACCGGGCCACCCTCGACGGCATCAACGCCGGCACCGACGTGCTCACCCTGATGCGGGAGATCGCCCTACCCGACGCTCTGCGGGTCGGCCAGGGCTACGGCAGGGTGCCCTGGGCCGTGCGCACGTTCTGGGAGAGCTACGTCGGCTGGTTCCGCCTGCAGTCCTCGACCGAGCTGTATCCGGTCGACCCCCGGGAGGCCACGGCCGACCTGGCCGGGCTGCTGGGCGCGGACGCCGTGGTCGGGCGGGCGGAGGGGAAGTTGGCCGACGGCGAGCCGGTCCTGGCCCTCCACCTGACCGAGGCCGTGCTCGCGGCCGACGCCGACCACGCCGGAGCCAAGGCCGTGGCCCGGGACGCCCAACAGGCCCTCCTCGATGCCGGCGATGCCGACAACTTCTGGGCCGGCGGCTGGCTCCGCGACCGCATCGCGGGCCTGGAGCCCTGACCCACCGGGGTCCCCACCGGCCAGACTGAGGGGCTGTGACCACACGATGGGGCATCGCCGCCACCGGGGGCATCGCCGCCAAGTTCGCGCAGGGCCTCCACCAGACCCCGGACGCCGAGCTGGTGGCCGTGGCCTCCCGCACCGAGGAACGGGCCGTTGCCTTCGCCGACGAGTGGGGCATCCCCCGGCGCCACGGTGACTACGAGGCCCTAGCCAACGACGACGGGGTCGACGTCGTCTACGTGGCCACACCGCAGTCCCGCCATGCCGATGACGCCTGCCTCTTCCTCGACCACGGCAAGCACGTCCTGTGCGAGAAGCCCCTGGCCATGACCGAGGCCGAGGTCCTGCGCATGACCGCCAGCGCCCACCTGGCCGAGCGCTTCCTGATGGAGGCCATCTGGAGCCGCTTCCTCCCCGCCTACGTCACCTTGTGGGAGCTGCTGCTGCACGGCCGCATCGGCGAGCCCCTCTTCGTCGAGGCCGACTTCGGCTTCCGCATGCCCGTCGACCCCGCCCACCGCCTGTTCGACCCGGCCCGGGGCGGCGGCGCCCTGCTCGACCTCGGCGTCTACCCCCTCCAGCTGGCCTCGTTCGTGCTCGGGGCCCCGGACCGGGTGGTGGCCGGCGGGCACATGGGCGCCACCGACGTCGACGAGACCGTGGCCGCCACCCTCCACCACCCCGGCGGGAAGCTGGCTGTGGTGAAGGCCTCCATCCGGGTCAACTTCGCCTGCACGGCCCGAATCGTGGGCACCGAGGGCAGCATCGAGCTGCCCGCCTTCATGCACTGCCCCGAGTCCCTGACGGTGCGGGACGCCTTCGGCCAGGCCGAGGTCATCGACGCCCCGATCGTTGGCGAGGGCCTCCGCTACCAGGTCGACGAAGTCCACCGTTGCCTGGCCGAGGGCCTGGGTGAGAGCCGGGTCATGGGCCTGCACGAGTCGGCCCAGATCGCCGCCACCATGGACACCATCCGCGAGCAGATCGACCCGGGCTGAGCAGACGGGACGGGCCGTCCGAGCAGGTCCGTGCGGTCCCGTGGTACTGCTGGTGGTGGATGCGTCGGGTGTTGCTGACCTCGCGCTGGCCGTGCACGCCCGGTCGAAGCTGCTCCACTCCGCCCGGTGGACCCCTCGCTGGTGGCACCAGAAGGCGAGCTGGGTCCGATCGGCCAGGGTGGTCACCGGTCGCTGCGCTCGATCAGGTCCCAGCGGTTGCCGTAGAGGTCCTCGAAGACGCCGACGGTGCCGTACTCCTCGGTGCGGGGGCCCTCGACGAAGCGGACGCCGGCTGCCGTCATGGCTTCGTGGTCGCCGGCGAAGTCGGTCGTGTGGAGGAAGAAGCCGACCCGCCCGCCCGTCTGGTCGCCCACCCGCTCGGCCTGGCGATCGTTGCCCGCCTTGGCCAGCAGGACCCCGGCATCGGTCGGGCCCGAGCCGGGAGGCGCCACCACGACCCACCGCTTGCCCGGTCCGAGTGGGGTGTCCTCCCGGAGCTCGAAGCCCAGGGCCTCGGTGTAGAAGGCGATGGCTTCGTCGTAGTCCCGGACCACGACGGCCGCGAGCGCCAGCCGAGAGGTCACAAGGGGCCCCACGTGGGGGTGCGACCCTCCCGGAAGGCGGCGAAGGCCTCGGCCAGCTCGCCGGTGCCGGCGCACATGATCTGGGTGCGGTTCTCGAGGTCGAGGGCGTGGCGCAGGCTGGGCGAGTCGACCGTCTGCCACATGGTCTCCTTGGTCATCCACACGGCGAGCGGGCCGTTCTCGGCGATCTCCCGGGCCGTGACCAGCGCCCGCTCGACGACCGCGCCGTCCGGGACCACGTCGAGGACCAGACCCATGTCCCGGGCCTCGGCGACGTCGAAGGTGCGCCCGGTGAGCAGGAGTTCGGCCGAGCGGGAGGCCCCGACCAGCCGAGGCAGGTGGTACGAGGTCCCCATGTCGCAGGCCGACACGCCGCGCTTGATGAACACCGCCCCGAAGGTGGCCGACTCGGCCGCGTAACGGATGTCGCAGGCGAGCGCCAGGGCGAACCCACCGCCGACGGCGGCCCCGTTGACCGCGGCGATGACCGGCTGGCGGAGGCGGTGGATCTTCTCGAACAGACCGGCCATGTGCTCCTGGCTGGCAAAGGTCCGGACCACGTTGTTCTGCGCAGCCTCGAGGACGGCACCGATCGGCGTACCACCGAGGCCCTGCATCTCCTCGGCACCGCCCTTCATGTCGGCCCCGGCTGAGAACCCCGCCCCCGCCCCGGTCAGCACCACCACCCGGATGGCGGGATCCGAGCCGATGGTGTCCACCGCCTCGTGCAGCTCGGCCAGGACCTTGTTGCTGAGGGCGTTGCGGCGGTCCTGGCGGTCGATGGTCAGGACCACGATGCCGTCCTCTACCTCATCGAGGGTGATGTGTTCCATGCCCTGATCCTGTCACCCGAGGCGAAACACCCCCGTCGACGCCGCGGCCGCGAAGGCCGGCATGGTTCGCCACCGAAACCACCGATCGTCACCGATCGGGAGGATCGGCGCACCCCCACCGGGATCACGGTCGATGTCGAGTTCGACCAGACGCTTCGTCCCGAGACCGGTACCGGCACCCGATCAGTGGAAGCCGACCTCGAGGTGGACGATGCGGCCGGCGTCGTCCACCGTCAGGTGGTCGACGGCCTGGGACCTCGCCCCGTCGACGCTGGCCTCCAGGTGGAACGTGACGGCGCGGCCCTGCTCCACCCAGTCGCCCGAGGTCACCTGTGGGGCGAAGGCCAGGACGTTCTCGGCGTGGAAGGTCCGGATCGCCTCCGTCCCTTCGAACCTGCCGGAGGCGTGGTCGAGCACGGCGTCGTCGGCGAACAGAGCGACCAACCCGTCCAGGTCCACCGCGTTGACGGCCTCGACGTAGGCCTCTGCCGTCGCCCGCGCCAGCGAACCGATCACCGGCACCTCGAGCCGCTTCTGGTGGCAGCCCGGTGTCGCGGAGAACACCGGGCGGCCACCAGAACGTTCACGGAGTCACCAGGCCCGGAGGACCTGGGCCTTGTCGAAGGCGTTGCAGGTCGAGGCCCGGGGGTAGTCGTCGGGCGCCAGGACCTCGGCCACATCGTCGACCCTGGGCCCGATGCGGTCGGCGAGCGGGCGCAGGGCGTCGAGGTCGAACCCGAAGAAGTCGGCAGCGTTGGTCTCGACCATGGCCCGGGCCTCCGATTCGGGCACCCCACCGAAGGCGGCCCGCAGGGCTTCGGTGGTGAAGCCGAGGCTGCCCTCGGAGTGCGGGTAGTCGGCGCCCCACATGATGCGGCCGACGCCGACGTCGTGGCGCAGCGGGGCCTCGCTGGGGCGCAGGAAGCTGGCGCCCAGCCAGAAGTTCCGGTGGAAGTACTCCGTCGGCGTCATGGTCATGCCCTTGGCCACGGCGCCGAAGAACTGGGCCTCGGCCGCTTCGGGCAGGGTCATCCGTCGGTAGAACCAGTCCAGCGTCTCGAGGCCGCGGGGCAGCCAGGCCACACCCTGCTCGGTCAGCACGACCCGCAGCGCCGGGAAGCGCTCGAGCACGCCCGAGAAGATGAGGTGCCACACCGGCCGGTGGGCGAACCACGGCAGCTCGATGAGCATCATCGCCCGGGCCGCCTCGTGCTCCCCGTAGTCGGGCAGGCCGCCGCCGCCGTGGACCTGGATCGGTACGTCCAACTCCTCACACGTCCGCCAGAGCGGGTCGTAGTACGGCTCCCACAGGCCGGGCAGCCCGGCGTTGGGCGGGACCGACGGCAGCAGCACACCGGCCAGGAGCGGGAAGGCCTCCTTGGCCCAGCGCACCTCGGCCACGGCGTCGTCGATGCGGTTGACGAAGACCTGGACGACGGCGGACCGGCGCCCCGGGGCGGCCGCACAGAAGTCGGCCGACCAGCGGTTGTGGGCCTGCAGCCCGGCCCAGCGTCGGTCGTAGTCCTCCTCCGTCGGCGGCAGGGCCACCAGGTTCCCCTCGGAGAAGAAGGGCGGGACCGTGTTGGGGAAGAGGACCTCGGCCACGATGCCGTCGGCCTCGGTCTCCTCCAGGCGACGGGCCGAGTCCCAGCTCCGGTAGGCCGTTGGGGCCTGCAGATCGGCGAACGGGTTGACGTAGGTCGGGGCCCAGGCGTCGAACTCGTCGTGCCACTGCGAGGCCAGGTAGTCCCGGTACTCGTACAGCTCGGCCCCGGCGTGGCCGTCCGAGGAGATCACCGCATACCGCTCGCTGCTCACCGGGCGCCAGCTCCGCTTCGCTTCGTGGCGCTCACAGGAACGCCATCATGTTCGGTGGCAGGTTCCCCGCCGCGATCGCGTCGGCCCGGGCGTGCAGCAGCTTCCCCGCCCGGTCGAGGTCGTAGCCGATGATGAACTTCTCGGCCTTCACCCCGGCGACGACGAAGCGGCCCAGCTCCAGCAGGTCGACCACCTCGGTCGGGCGACCGGCGGCGGCCAGCTGCTCCTTGAACTCCGCGAAGGTCGTGCCCGGCGCCGGCGCCCGGTCCTTCTGGCGGGCCAGCTCGTCGGGCCGGTTGCGCTGGGCCGTCCACAGCCCCGTGTCCAGCAGCCCGCCGCCGGGATAGAAGACGGCCGCCCGCAGGTTGGTCCCGCCCGAGGCGAACTGGTGGGCCAGGGCCTCGGTGAAGCAGGTCACGGCCGCCTTGCTCGAGGCGTAGACCGAGGCGTACGGCACGGGGGCGATGCCACCGTCGCCCGAGGAGGTGTTGATGACCACGCCGGGCTCGCCCGACTCGATCATGCGGGGCACGAAGGACAGCACGCCGTTGGCCGTCCCGAAGACGTTCACGCTGAAGCACCAGCGCCAGTCGTTGGCCTCCTGTTCCCACGGCTTGCCGCCGCCGCCGGAGGTCACCCCGGCGTTGTTGAAGAGCAGGTGGCAGACGCCCTCGGTGGCGAAGACGTCCTCGGCCAGGGCCTCGAAGGACGCCGGGTCGGACACGTCGGTGCGCACGCCCCGCACCTCACCCCGGTCGGCCAGTTCGGCCACGACCGCATCGAGGGCGGGCGCCTCCACGTCGGCGATGACGACCCGGGCCCCCTCCTCCAGCAACGCCTCGACGATCCCCCGCCCGATCGCCCCGGCCCCGCCCGTGACCACCGCGACCTTCCCGCTGAGATCGTTCACACCGGGGCCCTGACGTCGTACTCGGCCTTCCACCAGCGGGCGTTGGCCACCTCCTCGGGGTCCGTGCGCAGCTCGGGGTCCTGGTGGAGGTCCTCGGGCGTCGGGCCGACCCGCTCGGCGATCGGCGCCAGCGAATCGAGGTCGAAGCCGTAGCAGACCGCCGCCGTCTCGCCCAACAGCTTGCGGGTGTCCTCCACGGACACGTCCACGAAGTCGGACTGGAGCTTGGCCTGCGTGTGCGGCCAGGTCCCCTCCGGGTGGGGGTAGTCCGTCCCCCACATCACGACGTCACAACCGATGACGTGGCGACGACGGATCTCCTCGGGGGACATGGTCGAGGCCCCGATGAAGATGTTCCGCCCGAAGTAGTCCGACGGCAGTCGCGAGATCTTGCCCTTCATCAGGGCCGCCATCTTCTTGGTGGTGTGACCGCCCCCCAGGTACTGGTCCCACTTCCACATCATGTCGGTGGACCAGTAGGCGGCGGCCTCGGTGACCACGAACTTCAGGCCGGGGAAGCGCTCGAAGGCGCCGGAGAAGAGGAGGTGCCACATCGGGCGGGTGGCCCACCAGACGACCTCGGCCAGGTAGATGCCGATGTGCTCACCCATCTCCTCCCGGGGGGCCTCCCCCGAGTGGGTGTGGACCGGGAACCCGGCGGCCTCACAGGCGGCCCAGACCGGGTCGTAGGCGGCGTCGTTGTAGGGCAGGCGGTCCCGCCACATCGTCGGGATCATCACGCCCCGGATGCCGGGCTGGCCGGCCAACCATTCGACCTCGGCCACGCCCCGCTCGATGTCGTGGGCGATGGGGACGAGGGCGATGCCGCCTCGGCGCTCGGGGCTGTGGCTGCACATCTCGACCAGGAACCGGTTGTGGGCCCGGGCCCCGGCGTAGGCCAGTTCGGGGTCGTCGATCATCCCCGCCCCCAGCCCGGCCCCGAAGGGTGGCGAGGCCATGCCCGTGATGGCGTCGGCGTCGGCGAACATCACCTCGGCCGACACCCCGTCGGCGTCCAGCTCCTTGTCCCGCTGCTCGGGGTCGAACGCGCCGCGGAGACCCTCGGCGTTCTCGGTCTCCCAGCCCATGATGTAGTCGTAGTTGAGCTTCAGGGCCTCGTCGCGAGAGCCCTGCGTCTCGACCACGTAGTCGTCGAACTGCCGGTGGTACTTCTCGTCGAGGAAGGAGCGGTACTCCGCGGCCGGCAGCCCGCAGTGCGAGTCGGCCGAGATGATCGTGTAGCGCTCGGTCGGCCCGGTCACTTCTTCGCTCCCAGCACCGACAGGTCGTCGTAGCGCTGGTGGATGAAGGCCACGAGGTCCCCTCGCGGCACGGGCCCGATGATCCGACCCACCTGGGTGGAGGCCCGCTCCGTCCAGTTGATGTCGACGACCCGGCGCACGACGAGGTCGGCGACGGGGTCGAGGGGCGAGTCCTTCAGTACCACCTCACCGTCGATGCCCTCGTGGACCCGGGCCTTCTCGGTCTTCTCGCCGTAGACCAGCAGCGGGTCCTGGTCCAGCTCGCCGGCGTTCTCGGCCGAGGGCGACAGCTTGAACCAGAAGTCGCACTTGGTCTTCTCGTAGGGGTCGCGGGCCTCGTTGACCGTGCCGTGGATCTCGCACACCGTGAAGCCCATGCGGGCGATGCCGGCGTCGATCGAGTCGCCGTCCCGGCGGGCCCAGACGTCGGCGATCTTCTTGGGCTCGCCGTAGGTGTCCCGGCCGCCGATCACCGACTGCTCGGTGGTCATGGGCATGAAGAGCGGGTACTCGCCGAGTTGGTCGCCGTGACGGGCCGCCACCCCGAACCACCCGGCGCCGAAGACGGGGATCCCCGGCATCTGGACCGAGGTGAGGGTCAGGCGCACGAGCGGCTCGTCGGCCGGCTCGAGCGGCTTGGGGAGGACGGCGGCGATCAACTCGGGGTCGGTCTCGTAGACCGCGGTGACCGCCGTGGACCAGATCTCCGCGCTGGTGGCCTCGATCTCCCGACTGCGTTGCTCGACCTTCGCGCCATAGCGGATCTGGCCCATGATTCCCCCTTGCTCGACGGCAGTGCCGTATCTCTGGAACACTGTTACAGATGACGGACCGCTCGGCAAGCCGTGCCCGCATCCTCGACGCCGCCCGACACCTGGTCGAGACCGACGGCGTGGACGCGGTCAGCATGCGCAAGGTCGCGGCCGAGGTCGGCCTCGCCCCCACCGCCATCTACTGGCACGTCGGCGGCCGGGACGACCTGCTCAACGCCGTGCTCGACGAGATGATCGCCGACCTCCCGCCGATCCGGGCCCGGGGCACGGGGCCACGCGACCGGATCGCCTCGGTCGCCCGCGCCGCCCGCCAGGAGTTCCATGACGGTCTCCGCACCCTGCAACTGGCCACGGAGGTGGGGCGGGGCAATGAGCTCTCGTTCCGGGCCCAGGTGGTGCTGGCCCGGGAGACGACTGCGGCGGGACTCGGCGGCGACGACGCCGTGGCCGCCCTGCGCTCGATCCTCTTCCTGGTCGGGGGCTTCGTGATGATCGAGGAGGAGTACCGCCAGCGGGAGCCGGCCCAGATAGGCACCCGCCACCTCTGGGCCGAGGTCGACGACGCCGACATCGACCCCACCATCCGGACGGCCATGACCGGGGCGACCGACACCGACGCCCTGTTCACCTACACCCTCGACCACCTCCTGGACGCCGTCCTGGGCTGAGGTGTCACCGGCGAGCGGGCTACGGCCTGACCCCGCCCGTTCTGGAGGCGCGTATCTGTCCCCCGCAACAGGGGGGCGCCTCCGGAACGACGACCGCGGGACCGATGTCAGTCGTCGGGGAGGCCGATGGGGTTCGGGAAGGGCAGGATCCCGGAGCGGCTCACGGCGCGGGCCAGGGGGGTGAGGTCGGTGACCAGGTCCTCGACGGCGTCGACGCTGCCGAGGCCCGCGACCAGGGCCCGCACGGCGAGCTCGTCGGTAGTGGCCTCGATGTGCTCGTGGAGGGAGCGGCCCTCGTCGGTCACCGTGGTGGCGTCGACCAGCAGGCCCCGAACCACCAGGCGGTCCACGCCGGCGGCCCATTCGTCCTCGGTCCAGTCGCGGCTCTGACGGAGGACCTCACCGGGGAAGCCGGAGCCCAGGGCGTAGATCAGGTGCATCTCGACGGGGTCCAGACCGGCGGCGGCTTGGGTGGCGACGTGGCCGTCCCCCCGCTGCTCCCGCAAGCAGGTGGCCAGGGCCCAGAGTCGACCCGCGGCGTCGCCGGGCAGGGTCAGGTCCCGGTTGGCGGCGAACAGGGGCCGACCCAGGTGGTCGGCCCCTTCGACGACGGCTTCGAGGCGGTCGACCACCGCGGGGGCCACGGTGGCCAGGTCGTCGGCCGCCACCCGCTGGAGGGCGGCCACCGCCGAGGTCCGGCGGGCCTCGACGCAGGCTTCGGGCGTGACGTGGGCCCAGGCGTCCGGGATCGCCTTGCGCACCCGCCGGGGGGCGAAGTTGGCGAAGACCGCCTCGACGACGCCGGCGCCGACCGGCCCGAGCGGGGCGGCCCGGAAGCCGAAGTAGCCCATCCAGAAGCCCTTGAGCCCGACGTCGCTCGCGGCCGACCGGGACTCCTCGGCGAAGTAGGTGACGGCGTGGATGGACTCGAGCCGATGGTGCAGCCGACGGGCCGGATGGGTCGCCATCGCCGGACGGTAGCCGTCACCCCGTCTCGGGAGGCTGAGGGTCGCGTCTCCGTGGCCACCACGGTGATCATCGCCGCCGCCGGCTGACCCTTCTGCGGCGTGGGAGGGTGAGGCCATGACGACGCCCATCGCCGAGCGCCTCGGCACAGAGTTCCCCCTCTTCGCCTTCAGCCACTGCCGAGACGTGGTCGCCGCCGTCAGCCGGGCCGGTGGGTACGGCGTGCTCGGCGCCCTGGCCTACAGCCCCGACCAGCTCGAGATCGAGCTGTCCTGGATCGACGACAACGTCGGCGGCAAGCCGTATGGCGTGGACTTCGCCATGCCCGAGAAGTTCGTGGGCAAGGGCGAGGACTTCGACCTGTCCAGCCTCCAGGAGATGATCCCCGAGCAGCACCGGGAGCACGTCGAGCACATCCTCGACGAGCACGGCGTGCCGCCCCTGCCCGCCGGCGATGAGGGGGTGCTGAAGGCCGCCGGCCTGGCCGTGGAGGTCGAGGGGCCGGGCCAGATCGACGTCGCACTCGAGCACCCGGTGTCGATGATCGTCAACGCCCTCGGCCCACCACCGCCCTACGTCGTGGAGGCAGCCCACTCCCGCGGGGTCCTGGTCGGCGCCCTGTGCGGCTCGGCCCGGCATGCCGAGCGCAACGTCGAACGGGGTGTCGACGTCCTCGTCGCCCAGGGCACCGAGGCCGGCGGCCACTGCGGCGAGATCTCCACCATGGTCCTCATCCCCGACGTGGTCGACGCCGTCGGACCGGACGTCCCGGTGCTGGCCGCCGGCGGCATCGGCCGGGGCCGGCAGATGGCCGCCGCCATGGCGCTGGGCGCCCAGGGGGCCTGGACCGGCTCGATCTGGCTGACCTGCGCCGAGTCCGACACCCAGCCGTGGGTCATCGAGAAGCTCCTGAAGGCCGGCTACAGCGACACCGTCCGCTCCCGGGCCATGACCGGCAAGCCCGCCCGCCAGCTGCGCACCGCCTGGACCGAGGCCTGGGAGACCGAGGACGGCCCCGCCCCGCTGCCCATGCCGCTGCAGGGCCTGCTCTACGCCCCCGCCGCCCACCGCTTCAGCCGGGTCCAGAACGAGGCCCTCTCCGGCTCACCGGTCGGCCAGATCGTCGGTCTCATGGACAGGGTCCGCCCTGCCAAGGACATCGTCTTCGACATCGTCGAGGAGTGGATCGACACGACCCAGAACGCCGCCGCCGCATTGGACACGTGAGGCGCCCGCGTCGGGGGCCAGAACGAGCTATCCGGCCAGGAACGCGTCGCCGGTGGCGACGATGTAGTCGACGTCGGCGTCGTCGAGGCCGTGGTTGCTGGGCAGGACCAGGCCCCACTCCATGACCCGGTCGGCGTTGGGGAGCCCGGCCTCGGGCTGGCGGTGGGTGATGTCCCGGAAGCCGGGCTGGCGCAGGACGTTGCCGGTCCAGACCATGCGGGTGTCGACACCGTGGCCCTCCATGTGGGCCTGGAACTCGCTGCGGCGGATGCCCGACTCGGGCCGGATGACCAGCGGGAACATGTGCCAGGCCGTGTCGAGCCCGTCGAGGGTGCGGGGCAGTTCGAACGCGTCGGGATGGCGGGCGAAGCCCTGACACAGGCGGGCGAAGTTGCGCTTGCGGGCAGCCAGGTTGGCCGGCAGCTTGCGGAGCTGGACCTCCCCGAAGGCCGCGCTCAGCTCGGAGGGCTCGAAGTTCCAGCCCACCTCGTCGAAGATGAAGAGGTTGTCGTACTCGAGGTCCCCGTCGATCTCGGAGAAGAAAGGCTTGTCGACCCCCTTGGCCGAGCCGTAGATCTGCACCTCCGAGCGACGGCCCCAGCGCCGGAGCAACAGGGTCCGGTCGGCCAGGGCCTCATCGTCCACACAGACCATGCCGCCCGTCCCCGCCGCGGTGATGATGTGGGACAGGGCGAAGCTGGTGACCGAGATGTCGGCCCGGGTGCCCGTCGGCGTCCCCCGCAGCGTCGAGCCCAGCGAGTCACATGAGTCCTCGATCACGAGCAGGCCGTGGGCGTCGGCGATCTCCCGCAGCCGATCCCAGTCGGGGGCGTTGCCGATGAGGTTCGGGGCCAGGATCGCCTTCGTCCTCGGGCCGATCATGGCCTCGACACCGGTGACGTCCAGGTTGTAGGTGTCCCGCTCGACGTCGACGAACACGGGCACGAGGCCGGACCGGACGAGCGGGGCGATGTCGGTGGAGAAGGTCAGGGGCGAGGTGAGGACCTCGTCGCCGGGCCCCAGTCCCAGCAGCTCGACGGCCAGGTAGAGGGCCGACGAGCCGGAGTTGACCATGATCCCCCGGGCCTTGCCGATGAGCTCGGCCACGCCGCGCTCGAAGCCCCGGACGTGCTTGCCGATGCGCAACGCCGTCGGCCCGCCCCGCAGGACCTCAACGACCGCGTCGATCTCCTCCTCGTCGTGGACCGACCCGGCGTACTCGATCCGCCTGATCTCGCCCATGGTCACTTCCCGAGGAGGTCGAGGCTGACGTGGGTGCCCCCGGTGACCTCGGGGCCGCAGTCGCAGAGGATCAGGGCGCCGGCGACCATGTCCGCCATCGACTCGTAGAGGTCGGGGCCCAGCGCGTCGCCGAGGTGGGCGTCGGCGCCCTCGGAGTGCACCGCGGCCCGGGGCTCGACGGTGTTGACCCGCACGCCGCTCCCCCAGACCTCCTCGGCCAGGGCGCTGGTCAGCCGGTTGAGCGCCGCCTTGGACGCCCCGTAGACCCCGAGGGTGGACCCCATGGCGGTCCCCTCGAACGGCGGGCCTGGGCGCGGTCGGGCGCTGCCGGAGGAGAGGTTCAGGATCCAGCCCTCACCCCGCCCGAGCATCCCCGGCAGGACGGCCTGGGCCAGGTCGAGCGGGGCGTGGAGGTTGACCTCGAAGAGCAGGCGCCGCCGCTTGAGGGGGAAGTCGGCCAGCGACTGGTAGATGGCCGCCGCCGCGTTGTTGACCAGGACGTCGATCGGCCCGCCGAGCCCGGCCTCGCCCTCCGCGACGATACGGGCCCGGTCCTCGGCGTCGGTCAGGTCGGCCACGACCGTGACCGCGTTGCGCCCGTGGGCGGCGATGGCCAGGGCCGTCTCCTTCAGCGAGCCGGGCAGGGTCGGGTGGGTGTCGGCCGTCCGGGCCGTGATGGCCACGTCGGCCCCCTGCCGCGCGATCTCCACGGCCAGCGCCGCCCCGATCCCCCGCGACGCACCCGTGACCAGCACCCGCCGCCCCGCGAACCGCTCCTCACCCATTGCCCGACTCCTCGTTCTGGGTCCTGGTTCTGCCGTTGGGACGCGCGTTCCAGGTCCCAGAACTGACGAGTCGTCGTTCTGGGTCCTGGTTCTGCCGTTGGGACGCGCGTTCCAGGTCCCAGAACAGGTGTTCGGTGGCGGTCATGGGCGGTGGAAGCCGGGGCTGGTGGCATCGGCGGGGACGGCCTCCAGCGGCTCGGCGATCTCGGCGTGGGTGGGGCCGAACTCGGCGGCCAAGGCCGCCAGGGCGTCGAGGTCGAAGTCGTAGACCCCGGCGGCGTTGCCGGCCAGGACCTGCTGCAGCTCGACCGGGTCGGTGCCGGCGAAGGAGCGCCGCAGCAGCTCCCGGGTGTAGGGCCAGGACGCCTCGTAGTGGGGGTAATCGCTGCCCCACAGGTAATGGCTCACCCCTATGTCGTGGCGTGCCTCTGCGTCCACCGGGCTGGGGAAGCTGGCCCCCACGTACACGTTGCGGTGGAAGTACTCGCTCGGCGACCGGGCCAGGACGTCCTCGGGCCGGTACCTGAGCTCGCCGATGCGCCCGGTCGTGACCGCCTGCTCGTGGTAGCTGTCGAGCTGGGTCAGGGTGGGGGCGATCCAACTCGCCCCCTGCTCGGTCAGCACCAGCTTCAGCTTCGGGAACCGCTCGAACACCCCACCCGACAGCAGGTGGGTCAGCGTGCGGCGGGACCAGAAGGTGGCCTCGGCGATCCAGACCATGCCGGCGGCCGCGTGGCGGCCGTAGTCGGGGGCACCCCCGCCGGAGTGGTGGTTGAGTACGACGCCGAGGTCCTCACAGGCCGCCCACAGCGGGTCATAGGCCGACGAGTACACGGGCTCGATGTACGGGGTGTCGGGGGGGACGGCAGGGAGCAGGACGCCGCCCCGCAGGCCGTTGGCCGCGGCGAATTCGACGTCGGCGATGGCCTCGTCCACGTCGTTCAGGAAGATCTGGGCGATGCCTGCCCGGCGCTCGGGGTGGCGACCGCAGAACTCGACCAGCCAGCGGTTGTGGGCCCGGACGCCCGCCAGGCGGCGGGGCAGCTCCTCGGGGGTCGGCGGCCGGGCCACCACGGCCCCGGTCGGGAAGAAGGGCGGCACGGTGTTGGGGAAGACCACCTCGGCGACGACCCCGTCCGCCTCCTGCTCGGCAATGCGGCGCCCGTCGTCCCAGTTGCGGGTCCGGCCGTCACCCTGCAGGTCCCGGAAGGGGTTGGAGTACCCGCCCCGCCAGGCGTCGAACTCGTCCCGCCAGGCCGGGTCGAGATGCCCGCGGTAGGTCTCGTGGTTCGCACCGGCATGGCAGTCCGCCGAGATGATCGTGTACCGCGCCGTCACCCTCGCCGGCCTCCGCCCGGCCGGCTCCGCAGCGTCGCTCACTGATCCTCCAGCTTGAAGACCCGCAGCGCGTTCTCCCGGAGGAAGGGCGCCCACACATGGTCCCGGAACGGCACGTTCGGCATCTCGGTGAAGATGCGCTCGAGGCTCAGGCCCATCGGGTAGTAGCCGGCGTACATGATCTTGTCAGCGCCCCGGGAGTTGGCGTAGTCGATGATCGCCTTGGGGTAGTACTTCGGGGCGAAGGCGCTGGTCATGTAGTGCAGGCCCGGCCACTTGAGCATCAGCTTGACGGCCAGCGCCTCCCAGGGCTCGGCCCCGTGGCGCATGACGATGACCAACTCCGGGAAGTCGTAACAGACCTGGTCGAAGTGCATGACGTCCTGCACGTGCGAGGGGAGACGGGGGCCGGCTATCCCGGCATTGGCGATGATGGGCAGGCCCAGGTCGATGCACGTCTGGTAGATCGGGTAGTAGCGCCGGTCGCTGATCGGCACGGGCGGGTTGCAGCCCGACGGAAAGGTGCTCACCGCTTTGATGCCATGCTCCTCGTGGGCCTTACGGATGCGGCGGACGGCCTTGGTGATGTCGTTGGGGTCGATCTCGATGCTGGCCGCGAAGCGGTCCGGGTGATCGGCCAGCGCCCGCTTGCTGACCTCGGCGCCGAGACCGGTCAGGCCCATGGCGACGCCGTATTTGTCCATCTCGCCGAGCGTGATGGCGACGGCGTCCTCCTCGGGCTCCTTGTGGTTCGGCACCTCCTTGAACATGTACTCGGCCGGGAACTCCATCTCGGCCGAGCCCTCGTCCTTGAGGTTGGCCTTCATGAAGTCGTAGTGGCGCCTGGCGTCCTCGGCCGGGAAGCCGATCATGAGGTCGATGGCCCCGATGTCGTTCGGCATCGTCATCGGGTTCCGGCTCCGCTTCGCTTCGCGTCACGTGGCATCACGCCGATCTCCTGTGGTCGTGGGAACGGTCGGTCGGTCGGCCGGTACTGCACCGACCGGAGGTCCTCGACGAAGCGGTCGAGGAGGCGGGCGAAGGTGGCTCGGTCGGCGGCGGACCAGCCGTCGAGCACATCGGCCATGTGGCGGTCCTGGACCTCGGCGATGCGCTGTCGGACCCGGCGGCCGGCGGCCGTGGCCCGCAGCACCCGGATGCGGGCGTCGCCCTCCCGGCCCTCGCGCTCGACCAGGCCGTCGGCCTCCAGGGCCTTGACCTGGCGACTGGCGGCGCCGGGGTCCATGTCGGTGGCGGCCGAGAGGTCGCCGAGGGTGATGGGGCCGTCTTCGACGATGCGGGCCAGCAGCGCCGCCCCCGGCGGGGAGAGCTCGAAGCCGGCGGCGGTGACCTGGCGGGCGTGCACCTTCCGGCTCGCCCCCAGGCGGAAGAGCTGCCCCAGCGGCCGCCCGATCGCGTCGAACCCGCCGTCCTCCATCACCGCAGACCGTAGAGCAGTTGTTTGATTCAGTCAACTACAGTGCGATCACCCCCACGGGGTTGCTCGTCACCCCTGACCGGAACTGACGACCTCGTCAGCTCAGGTTCAGCGGCGATGGCCCATCGTGCCGACCGACGAAGGACCCGACCGAAACCCTGATCCGAAGCCACCACGGCCGGCTGTCGGTCGGCGCCTTCGTCATGACGGCCGCCACGGTGCTCGCGGTCCAGATCCCCTACCGGCACGCCACGGCGTGGCACTGGTTCGACCAGGCGGCCCACCTCTTGATCGGCCGAGGGCCCGGACCCCATGGGCTCCACCTCTACCTCGGGCACCCCGAGTTCCAGTTCGGCCCCCTGAGCATCGTGGTCGCCCTCCCGCTGGCCACGGCGGGGGCGATGGCCGCCATGGTGGCCCTGTCGGCCATCGGCGTCTGGTGTGCGGTCCAACTGACCCGCCTCGTCGGTCGCCTCCGCCCGTCGGCCGAGGAGCGGGCGACGTGGCTCTCGACCACCGCGGGTGGCGTCCTCCTCGTCCTGGTGTGGGGCGACGTCGCCGTGCGGACCACCCACCTCGACGACGGCATCGCTCTGGCGGCCACCGTCGCCGGCCTGGTCGCGGCCTCGCGAGGTCGGGGCGTGATCGCGGCCATGGCGTTCGGGGTCGCCGGGGCGGCCAAGCCGTGGGCGGTGGCCTTCGCTCCGATCCTCCTCGCTCTCGACGACGACCGCCGCTGGCGTCTCCTGGGTCTCGCGTTCGGCATCGTCGCCTTCTCCTGGGCGCCGTTCCTCCTGGCCGAGCCCGAGACCCTGCGGGCCACGGGCTACACGATCGCCAACGAGGGATCGTCGGCTCTCCGCGCCCTCGGCGTCCATGACCCGGTCACACCCGGATGGGTGCGACCGACCCAGCTGATCGGCGGCCTCCTGGTCGCCGTCTGGCTTTCGACCCGGGGTCGATGGGCCAGCGTGGTGATGGTGGCGGTCGGCATCCGCCTCCTGCTCGACCCGGCCGCCAACCGCTACTACACGGTGGGTCTGGTCATCGGGCTCATCCTCCATGAGCTCACGACGCGACCGGAGCGGCTTCCCTGGATGGCCGCCTGCGCCGCACTGCTGCTCGAAGTGCCGCAGAACCCGGGTTTCCCGCCGCATGTCGCCGGGTGGCTGCGAGTGATCGTCGTCATCGGGGTGTTCGTCGAAGCGGCCCGGGCGCCCCTGAGCCCGACGCTGCCCGCCTGTGAACCGAGGTTCGCGGGCTGAGTACGATCCCCGGCATGGGTGACCTGTGGCACGAAGAACGGCTCTTCATCGACGGTGAGCTGGTCGCGGCCGAGGGAGGGGCGACCTACGAGAACGTGAACCCGGCCACCGAGGAGGTGCTCGGCGTGGCCGCCGACGCCTCCGTGGATGACATCGACCGGGCCATCGCCGCCGCCCGGCGGGCCTTCGACGAGAACGGGTGGGCCACCGACCTCGAGCTGCGGGCCCGCTGCCTCCGCCAACTCCATGCGGCCCTGCTCGACAACCTCGAGGAGATCCGGGCCACCACCGTGGCCGAGGTCGGCACCCCGGTCGCCCTCACCTACGGCCCCCAGCTCGACGCCCCGGTCGGCTTCCTCCCGTACTACGCCGACCTGGTCGAGCGCTACGAGTGGAGCCACGACCTCGGCAATGCCGAGCCCATGGGCATGCCCGCCCACCGTTGGACCGAGAAGGAGGCGGTGGGCGTGGTCGGGGCCATCACCGCCTGGAACTTCCCCCACCAGCTCAACATCGCCAAGATCGGGCCGGCCTTCGCCGCCGGCAACACCGTCGTGCTGAAGGCGGCTCCGGCAACACCGTGGTCGGCCCTGATCCTCGGCCGCCTGGCTGCCGAGCACACCGACATCCCGCCCGGCGTGCTCAACATCATCACCTCGGGGCGCAACGACATCGGTGAGGCCATCACCACCGACCCCCGGGTCGACCTCATCACGTTCACCGGGTCCACCGCGGTGGGAAAGCGGATCATGGCGGCGGCCTCCGACACCGTGAAGAAGGTGTTCCTGGAGCTCGGCGGCAAGTCCGCCATCGTGGCCCTCGACGACTGCGACATGAACGCCGCTGCCGGCGCCGGCGCGTTCGGCGTCTGCACCCACGCCGGGCAGGGCTGCGCCATCACCACCCGCCTGCTCCTGCCCCGCTCCCGCTACGACGAGGGCGTCCAGGTGGCCAAGACCGTCCTCGAGACGATGCCCTACGGCGATCCCACCGACCCCGGGAACTTCATGGGGCCCCTGGTCACCGACGTCCAGCGGGAGCGGGTCGAGGGCCTGATCCGCACCGCTCAGGAGGAAGGGGCCACGCTGGTGACCGGCGGCAAACGCCCGGCTCACCTGGACAAGGGGTGGTTCATCGAGCCGACCCTGCTGGTCGACGTCGACCCCGACAGCACCATCGCCCAGCAGGAGGTCTTCGGGCCCGTGCTGGCGGTGATCCCCTTCGACGACGACGACGACGCCGTCGCCATCGCCAACAACTCGATCTATGGCCTGTCCGGCTCGGTCAACTCCGGCGACATCGAGCGGGCCAAGGCCGTGGGCCGCCGGATCCGCGCCGGCACCATGTCCATCAACGGCGGCATCTACTACGGCCCCGACGTCCCCTTCGGTGGCTACCGCCAGTCCGGCCTCGGCCGCGAGATGGGCGTCGAGGGCTTCGAGGAGTACCTGGAGACGAAGTCCTTCGCCGAACCGGCGTGACGGCTCAGTCGTCGCCGGTGGCGACGGACTTGGCCCAACGGTAGTCGGCCTTGCCGCTGGGGCTCCTCGTGACGGCGTCGACCAGGTGGAGCTCCCGCGGCACCTTGTAGCCGGCGATCTTGGTGCGGGCGTGCTCGGCCAGCTCCTCGAGCGTCGGGGTCTCGCCGGGGCGGGGGGCCACGACAGCGGCGACCCGCTGGCCGAAGCGCTCGTCGGCGACGCCGACGACGATGGCGTCGAACACCGCGGGGTGGCTCTTCAGGGCGGCCTCCACCTCCTCGGGGAAGATCTTCTCGCCCCCCGAGTTGATGCTGACCGAGCCCCGACCGAACAGGGTGATCGTGCCGTCGGCCTCCACCTCGGCGAAGTCGCCGGGGATGACCCACCGCTTGCCGTCGGCGTCGTGGACGAAGGTTCGGGCCGTCTTGTCCTCGTCCTTGTAGTAGCCGAGCGGGATGCGGCCGGAGCGGGCCAGCAGCCCCTTGACCCCCGACCCGGGTTCGACGGGCCGGTAGTCCTCGTCCAGCACCGTCGTCCACTCGTTGAGCGCGAACTGGGGATGGCCCTCGTCCGAGGAGCCGATGCCCCCGCCGTTGGCCCCGGTCTCGGAGGCGCCGAAGGCGTCGGTGATGATCAGGTCGGGCCGGGCCCGGGTGAACTGCTCCTTCACACCGGCGGAGAGGATGGCGCCACCCGAGCCGAGGGCGAAGAAGTTGGACAGGTCGTACCCGTCCGGATTGGCCAGGAGCTCGTCGGCCAGGGGGCGGGCCATGGCGTCGCCCACGACGGTCATGGTCGTGACCTTCTCCTGCTCGACCATCCGCCAGATCGCCGCGGGATCGAACCTGCGGGAGGAGGTCAGCACCAGGGTGTTGCCCTGGTGGAAGCAGATGAAGGCGGCCCACTGGGCGGCGCCGTGCATGAGCGGGGCGGCGGTGGCCATGGTCAGGGTCCCGGCCGACTCGCGGACGCGCTCGGCCAGGTCCTCGGGCTTCTCCGGGGGCTCGGCCAGGCCCATCGCCGACAGGTCCATGGCGGCGAAGAAGATGTCCTCCTGGCGCCACATCACCCCCTTGGGCATGCCCGTGGTGCCACCCGTGTAGAGGATGTAGAGGTCATCAGCCGACCGCTCGGCGAAGTCCCGCTCGGGAGACGCCTCGGCCAGGGCCGTCTCGTAGTCCTCGGTGGGGAGCCCGGCCATGTCCACGCCGGACTCGTCGGCGACGTAGAGGAAGGTCCGCACGCCGGGGACCTGGTCCACGACGGCGGCCAGGGTCGGCGTGAACTCCTGGTGGTGGATGACCGCGACCAGCTCGGCGTCGTCGAAGAGGTAGACCAGCTCCTCCTCCACGTAGCGGTAGTTCACGTTGATCGGGACGGCCCGGATCTTCCAGGCCGCCAACATGGCCTCGATGTACTCCGTGCCGTTGTAGAGGAAGAGGCCGACGTG
>Ga0315283_10001204_pt1 | contig 20491 bp, 16 predicted proteins | sample YL17G09_0_MG_FD_204541 | JGI IMG/M metagenome (GOLD analysis project Ga0315283, IMG submission 204541) | Sediment microbial communities from Yellowstone Lake, YNP, Wyoming, USA - YL17G09_0 | ecosystem: Environmental > Aquatic > Freshwater > Lake > Sediment | place: USA: Wyoming | collected... | reverse complement strand
TTGCAGCAGCGCATGCGATTGCAGATTATATCAAAAAACCCCAGCGGGATCGCATCCTGCCAAATATTCTTGACAGGGAAGTTACCCAGGCAGTAGCAAAAGCTGTGGCAAAGGCTGCGGAGAAGTGTGGCTGCAGCAGAAAAATATGAAAAAACTCTCCGTTTTTAATGGATTTCGTGCTCGTAACGTTGTGCGGCCTCTGCACCTTTCAGACAGAAATCATGATAGGTGAGTCCGAGCTCCTGGGTGACCGGACATTTCCTGCAGGTGCAGCCCGTGTCTTCTGAAATACAAAGCATACTTTTTCCAGCAATGCAGTAGAGCAACTCGTGATTTTCCCGTGCGCAGCGGTTGTAAGAAGGACAGGCCGGGCAGATGCATATTGCCCGTTTTTCATTGGTTATTTGCTTGCGTTCTTTCGCATTTTTTTCCCAGGACATGTTCAGCCATTGTTCAAATGCATCCATGCAGACACCTTTTTGCTGTGATCAGCTCATCCATAGCCCGTGATGTCATAATTTATTGTCGTAGAATTCTTTGCACATTCTTTTCCGTGGATGAGTACTTCATCGACCATTTTTTTTAACAGCGCGGGATAGATTGCCCCTACCATTTCCTGAACAGGTTTACCATCACAGAAAAATTTGAACGTGGGTGTGCTCCGGACACCGTAGCGTTCGGCCGTCCACTGGTTTGTCATAATGTTTATTCGGACAAAGACGACAGAATCCCTGTACTCTTCCGCGTAATTCTTAAAATAGGGCTCCATCTGGTGACAGAATGCACATGTGGGACTGTAGAACATGACCGCTACGGGTTTTTTTCCTCTCTCTACGGTTTTTTCCCAGCTGAGGTCATCGGCTTCAACCAGCGGTTCTTCTGCCATCAGGTTCCCTCTCAGCCAGACATTAGAGGATGCTGCTTTTATAGTTTGTCCTGCACGCAGCATACGATTCTTATCTGGTAATGAATATATTTTCGAGCCATCCTGCCTATTTATTGCATAGGGAAAGCAAATCAAGATCGATAACAGGGGTGTGAAAAGGCAATGCTGATGCGGATTGGCGGGAATGACGTGGAGGGGGTCGATGCACGCTGGATTGAGGTGAAGAACCCGGCAACCAGCGAGCTGATCGATAGGGTACCTGCTGGGACAAAAGAGGATGTGTCGCGTGCAGCAGATGCTGCTGATGCGGCTTTTGATGCATGGGCAAAAAAGTCCATGCGTGACCGTGGGATGGTTCTTTACCATGCGGCTCAAAAGGTGAGGGACCAGCATAAGGATCTTGCACGGCTCCTTACCCTGGAACAGGGCAAACCGATAAGAGAATCACTCGATGAAGTGCGGGGGTATGCAAACATACTTGAATTCTATGCCGGTATTTCTGCCCGGCAGAATGGTGAAGCAATCAGGCTTGGGTCGAGCGGTGATTGCATTGTTGTGCGCCAACCTCTCGGCGTATGCGGAGCGATCATTCCCTGGAATATGCCGGTAATTATCATGGGCTGGAAAATTGGCCCTGCCCTTCTCGCGGGAAACACGATGGTGCTGAAACCTGCATCCTCAACACCGCTGACAAACCTGCGGCTTGCACAGATTCTTGATGGAGCCGGCCTACCCCCGGGGGCGCTCAACATTGTTACCGGCAGTGGTGAATCAGTAGGTACAGCTATCGTGAAGCACCCCACAATACGCAAACTGTCATTCACCGGTGACTGCGCAACCGGCAGTAAGATACGGGAGATGGCAGGTGCCCATCTCAAAGATCTCACGCTGGAACTCGGGGGTTCGGATCCGATGATTGTTATGCCTGATGCCGCAATTGACAAGGCAGTCGAGGGAGCACTCCGGGGCAGGTTTTACAACGCAGGACAGACCTGCACTGCAGTTAAGCGCCTCTATGTTCATGAAAAAATTTCATCGGTTTTCATTCAGAAATTAAAAGAACGTGTAGATGCTCTGTCTGTTGGAAACGGACTGGGGTCCAGGATCGATATGGGTCCGATGAATAGTGCAGAGCAGCGCGAGAAAATCTCGCAGATAGTTGAAGAAACCCGGGAGAACAAGGAGGGAACAATCCTCTCCGGAGGAGGTACCCTGAAAGGAACCGCATATGAGCTGGGATATTTCTATCGTCCAACACTGGTCAGCAATGTCGTTCCGGACTCACAGCTCGTAACCAGTGAAATTTTTGGCCCGGTACTGCCGGTAATGACTGTGCCAGATCTTGACACCGCTATCCATGAGGCAAATAATACCCGGTATGGTCTGGGAGCTTCGATCTGGACAAAAGATCTCGCCACAACAAAACGGGTATTTGATGAGGTGAGAGCCGGTATCATATGGGTAAACCGTCATCTTACCGTGCCCCCCGAAATACCCTTTGGGGGTATGAACGAGAGCGGGATCGGACGAGAGAACGGTCAGCACGCTCTTGACAGTTATTCGCAGACCAAAACCCTGTTTCTTGGCTGGTAAATTAATTATTTTCTTTTTAGCAGCATTGCACAGCCAACCAGGATATATGCAACGATAATCATGGTAGGCGAGAGCGGAGATTTCTGCGTAGTGGTGAGAGGAGTGGGTGGGGTTGTCGTGATTGGAATTATTGTTTGGACAGTGGTTTCTGGTGACGGTGTTTTTGCTGTGGTTGGTTGTTTTGTGACAATGTTGAATGTAGTTGATCCGGTTACGTCAATCGTCTCACCGGATACCTGCACAACGTATTCATCCGGTTTGAATGTCGATGCATCGACATCGAAAGACCAGCGGTTTAGCCCGTTTGTTCCCGGCTCAACTTTCACAGTTCCTGCCGATCCGGAGAATTCAGCACTTTGCACTTTCTGTGTTGGTTTGAAGGAAGATGAGATAATTTCGATCATCAGGTTGTTTCCCACAGCAATGTTAGTTGAACCATGAATGGTAAACTTGTCACCAACTGCATGATCCCCAATCGGATTGATAAATGCGGTCGGATTTCCTATAATAAATGAGGTAGTGGCAAACGTGTCATCGAGATTCTGACTGTTGATTGCCTGCATCAAAGCATTGGCACCATCAGGCTTTTGGAGGCTTCCCGTGCCAGTAAGCTGAAAGATGGAAGTACCAGATCCTAGCTGGCGGTTGATCACACTGCCCGTCGAACCATCATAGTAAATATCGAACACTCCATTCATCATCGGATGTTGGATCAGGACAAAGTACTGACCTGGTGCCAGGGATTGGGTGTCAGCTGATTTGAGTTCGTACTCGTAGGTGTTATCCGCATTTGTGTATACAGTCGTGATCTTCACATAATTGTACCCGATCAACCAGACCTGTAAACCGGCACTCGGGTGACCTGTTGCAATTCCATGAATATACACTGGATCTCCGTTTGCGATTGTCGGTGCTCCGGCAAACGAACTGCCGGGAGATAAAGAGATGGCTGACAGGGGCGGAATGATGAGAAATGCACACAGGAGCATGAGGAATACAGGGTTTCGAAGAGAAGGTATGATCATACTACTCAGCTCGTATGGGGTTTGAACATTTATGAAGGTGTGTGGCAGGATGATCTATCTACATTTGTCGCCATTCAACTCAAAACTGCCAGGATAGTGCTTTCCATGATTGTTCTGTGTCTTTTGTAATAGTTTTGACGTGACAGCGTTTCATGGATTCCATAACCATTCGGTCATGGTTTTGGGTAAAGAACAAGTGAGTGGGAGGAGTAAGCCTCCTTCTGTTTTAGCGGCATTCAGCTATGCGTCATACCCGGACAGATACCGAGCGATCCAATGGTCCTGTTCTGACTTGCACCCGCAGGGGTTCGCCGTTTCACCGATTCCTGTTTGTTAACGCTCAGCGAGTTATCACACATTCCGTGTGCACTTGACGGTAAAACCGTCTCTATCGCTTCATGACTGAAAACAGGCCGTGTCGTTTCTGTGCCATTGCCGTGACTCTCGCCACCCGTACTTGTGTACGGCTGCGTGCCCGGTGGGTGGGGGGACTTTCCTCAGCAGCCAAAATGGCCACCGTCGGCCGCTCTCTCCCTCTCCTGTAGTACTTTGAGTTTTCAGAAGATAAGCACAGCGCTCGGGGCAGGATTATCCTTTAAAAAAAGTGGCTTGTTCGAGCTCTTTTTAAAATGTTCAATAATACCTGAACTCTCATCAGGTTTTTTCCCCCGCCGCTTTTGTCTCTCCCTTAGTATGCTACCACCCTTTAACCGGTTCTACTTATCATTCTTACATCACCAGGGTGGTAATAGGGGGCGGTACTTTCCTCTCTTTCATTCTACCTGGGCTTTTTATTTCATTGCTGTAACAAAGTAATTCTCCAGACTCCTTGTTCGAAAGATTGTTAAATAAGGTGCACTAAAGACAGTCTCAAAGATAAGGGGGAGATGTGATTGAACCTGCTCAATACAGATGAGGGTGAGATGGCGGTACGACTTGCACGCGGTGCGATTGAGTATTCTATTGCAAAAAAGCCAAAACCCCTCCTCGCCCTGACACCTGTTTTTGGGGATAAGCGCGGGATTTTTGTCACACTTACTCTAGCGGGAGAACTTCGCGGGTGTATCGGCTTTCCATATCCGGTTATGCCTCTCGGAGATGCAATCGAGGATGCCGCCGTCGCAGCTGCAACCGGAGATCCTCGGTTTCCCCCGGTTCGAAAAGAAGAACTGGCATCCATCAGACTCGAAGTTACGATCCTGACTGTCCCCATTCCGGTTATCGGAGAACCTGGCAAACGCCCGGAAAAAGTTGAGGTCGGCAGGCATGGCCTGATAGTGCGGGGCAGGGGAACGAGCGGCCTCCTGCTTCCCCAGGTTGCTACTGAGTATGGCTGGGATAGTACGACATTTCTCGATCACACCTGTATCAAAGCCGGGCTCCCCGAACGAAGCTGGACCTATGCAAATGTTGAGGTGCTCACGTTTGAAGGGCAGATCTTCACTGAACCGAGCTGAGAGCAACCGTTTAACCTGAATACCGCACATATAAGGGGACAACACGGGTGCAAAAATGGCAATTGCTTTTGAGAGTTTGTATAGCGATATCCACGGACGCAACGGAAAACTGACGGTCGGTAAAAAGACGATAAAAACTCCTGCGCTTCTCCCGGTTATCAACCCCCACCTCCAGCTCGTAACGCCAAAAGAGATTCAGTCGATGGGAGTTGAGGCACTGATCACGAACGCCTACATTTTTTCCCAGAGCAAACAGTACCGGGAACGCGCCCTTACAGAAGGACTGCACAAGGTGCTGGATTTTGATGGTGTCATAATGACTGATTCCGGTTCATTCCAGCTCTCGGTCTATGGGCAGGTCTCCACTACCAATACCGAAACCCTCTCCTTCCAGCGTGATATCGGGAGTGATATCTGGGTGCCGCTGGACATCCCGACATCCCCTGCATCTGACCGTGACACAACCGAGCGGGAACTCGCCATAACCATGCAGCGCCTGGCAGAAGCAAAAGAGGTCTTTGGCGGGGATGCACCTCTCGCTGGGCCGGTACAGGGTGGCTGCTTTACAGACCTTCGGGAACGGGCGGGTCGCGAAGTGACGGATCTCGGTTTTTCCTTTTGTCCGATAGGTGCGGTTGTCCCGCTCATGGAATCATACCGGTACCGGGATCTCGTGAGCGTGGTAATGGCAGCAAAACAGACGCTCTCACCTTCGGCATGTGTCCATCTTTTTGGCGCCGGTCACCCGGCAATGTTTGCCCTTGCCACTGCAATGGGCTGCGACCTTTTTGATTCTGCTGCCTATGCACTGTATGCAAAAGAGGGGCGGTATCTCACCACTCATGGCAGTTTCAAAATTGATGAGCTTGCAGATCTCCCCTGTGCATGCACGGTGTGCCGTTCGCATACCCTTGAAGAATTACGCACTGCACCTGATCGTGAGCGCCTGCTCGCACTCCACAACCTGTACGTGACACTCGCTGAGATCTCGCGGATTCGTCAGGCTATTTTTGACGGGACACTCTGGGAGCTGGTTGATGAACGATGCCGGGGTCACCCGCAACTCCTCGCTGGCTACCGGGCGCTCCTGAACAGAACCGTATCCCTGGAAAAATATGACCGGGTCTCTAAACGCCGGTTCTTCTACCGGGGAGATGAGAGCTGCAGCCGTACAGAAGTATTCCGTTACCAGCAGATGCTCTCCCGGCTTCATCTCGGAGAGAACGTCCTTGTTGCATTTGATGGTGGTATGCGTGACGAATTTAGCGATACCCTGTTATTCAAACCACCGTTTGGCCCGTATCCAAAAGAACTCAAAGAAACATTTCCCATCGGGCAGAGTGAAATACCCGAGTGGGACGATGCCATGGTAAGAAAAGGATGCAGGGGGATAAAATTACTTAGAGAGAGTCACCCGGACAGTCAGTTTGTTGTTTCCTGCAGTCCTTGCTGGGAACCGATTGTCCGTCAGGAACTTGGCGATATTGAGGTGCGCAATGACCAGGTTTGATATCAGGAAACGGGACGGACTTGCGCGAAACGGCATCTTCCAGTCTGATACCCTAACCCTGAAACTGCCGGCTGCTTTGGCAGTTGAAACACTCTTTCCGGATCTTGATACACGTGATGGGACTAACCTGCCTCTCTGTGCTCCATCGGCGCTGGTGAAACGCTATCCCCCCCACAATAACGGACAACCGGTCACCATCCACCCGCATCTTGACAATCCTGCTCACAGTGGCGATTGTGTGATGGTAGCAGACTGGCAGACGGCATTGTTAAATCCCAGGAATTATGTCGACTGGCTTATCGGACTCAAAGAAAAAACGCCGGTAGATACGGCATGGTATGCACCTGCATCCGGCTTGCCTTCGAATGTGCATATCCTGTGCTATTCAGGGTTTGACCTGTTTGATTTCCGGGCAGTTGATCTCAAATCCGCCCAGATGCGGTTTTGTATACCGGAAGGAGAGTATCCTGCCGATGCACTCGATAGTGGAATCTGTACCTGTAGCGGCTGCCGGGAGAAAAATCTGAAGATGCATAACCGGCAGGCACTTCTTCACGAGATTGCTCTCGTTACCCGGTTCATTGAAGAATCACAGCTGCGCGATCTGGTGGAGTCACGCTGCCGGTTGAATGCGGCACAGGTTGCCATCATGCGACATCTCGACAACCAGTACCAGTTCATGGAACGGCACATGCCTGTTGCCCGGAGTGGCGTGATGCGGGCAAACTCAGGAGAATCCCTGCAGCGGGCCGAAGTCCGGCGTTTTGCAGAACGGGTGATCACCCGGTATCTCCCGCCAAAAACAGATGTTGCAGTTCTCCTTCCCTGTTCGGCAAAAAAGCCCTACTCACTCTCGCAGAGCCACCGTAAATTCGGGCGGGCAATTGCAGGCCGCGCCCATGAACTGATCGTAACATCCCCGTTGGGGCTCGTTCCCCGTGAGCTTGAGTGCATCTATCCCGCAGGCCATTATGATGTACCCGTCACCGGTTACTGGGACGCAGAAGAATGTGCAGTGATTACAACTATCCTCACACATTACTTCGAACGTCACGCATACCGCCGTATCATCGCACATCTTGAGGGTGGTGCACTCAAGGTAGCCCGGATGGCAGCCGAGGCATGCGGGATTACTCTGGAATATTCATGCCTGGAGCATCCCACCAGCGATTCCGCTCTCAACGCCCTTGATTCTGCCCTTGCAGGAGAACGGCGGATTAAAGATGACCGGCTTCATGGCATGGTATCCTATCAGTTTAATATCGATCTTGACACGAAAGGCACCACGGTGCGGGGGCACTATCCGGAACTCTTTTACAGCAAAAAAAATGTTCAGATCTTCTCGATTGATACCGGCACCGGCTTACTCCGCCCCACCTTTGACGGCTGGAATCTTATCCCTGAAGGATACCGTGTGTATATTGACGATTTTATCCCCGAAGGTGACGTGCTTATTCCGGGTGTAGTAACGGCAGATCCCGGGATCCGTGACGGTGATGAAGTGCTTGTCGTTGGAGCGAGAGCTCACGCTACCGGGCGTGCAGCATTACCGGCGGATGAGATCCCGCGTTCGCGCCGCGGCGTGGCAGTCCGGGTGCGTAAGATAAAGAGATTGTAAGGTACATTTATTCGATACATTGCTTTCGAACATAGTGAGGAGTGACAGGGTTGTTTTTCGTAGAAAAGACTGAGCAGCTTGCAGATAAGGTTTACCAGATGTGGGTCAGGGCGCCCCATGTCGCTCACCATGCACAGGCAGGACAGTTTGTCATTTTCAGGATAGATGAAAAAGGCGAGCGTATCCCGCTTACCATTTCAGCAGTCGACGGGGACTCAATCCGGGTGATTTTTATGACGGTAGGAAAGACCACCACGCACCTGGCATCACTGTCGGGGGGTGATCATATCCGGGATGTAGCAGGCCCCTTAGGAAAACCCAGCGAAATAAAAAAATACGGGACCTGTGTCATGGTCGGAGGTGGTGTTGGTACTGCCAGTCTTCCTATCATCGCACGTGCAGCAAAAGCGTCAGGCAACCGGGTCATTGGCATCGTCGGTGCCCGCAATGCAGGTCTTCTTATTCTTGAAGATGAGATGCAGCATGTGTGTGACGAGCTTCACATAACCACTGATGATGGCAGTAAGGGATTTCATGGGTTTGCTGCTGATTTCTTAAAACAGGTGATGGCAAAGGAACGAGTTGACTGTGTCTGGATTATCGGCCCTGCAATCATGATGAAGGTCACCTCCGAATGCACGAGACCAGCCGGTATCAAAACGTTTGTCAGCCTGAACCCTGTTATGGTGGACGGGACCGGCATGTGCGGTTCGTGCAGAGTACAAATCGATGGTACTACAAAATTCGCCTGTGTTGACGGTCCGGAATTTGATGCCCACCAGGTGGACTTCAACAGCCTGATGCAACGGTTGCGCATGTACCAGTCTGAAGAAAAAGAGTCAATGGAACGGTACCAGGCGCATATCTGTTCTTGCAAAGGAGGTGAGCGCCATGCATGACCGCCCTGTAGACCAGCGTATCCATGATTTCAGCGAAGTTGATGCAGGCCTGACACGGGAAGAAGCGATGGCGGAAGCTGAACGGTGCCTCCAGTGTAAAAAACCGCTCTGTGTGAAAGGATGTCCGGTCAACATTGATATCCCCTCATTCATCCGTGAGGTTGCTGCTGGGGACTTCAAAAAAGCGGCAGTGATCATCAGGGAGCAGAACATGCTGCCTGCCATCTGCGGGCGGGTCTGCCCCCAGGAGGTCCAGTGTGAGGGGGCATGCATTCTTGGAAACAAGGATATCCCGATTGCCATTGGAACCCTCGAACGATTTGTTTCAGACTGGGAACGGGAGCACGGTACGGTTATTCCTCATAAAAAATCTTCAACCGGCAGGCGGGTTGCCGTAGTAGGTGCGGGTCCGGCTGGTCTGACTGCATCCGCTGAACTAGCCCGGATGGGCTATCAGGTGACCCTCTTCGAATCCCTGCATGAGGCTGGCGGAGTACTCATGTATGGCATACCCTCGTTCCGTCTTCCCAAGGAAATCGTCAAAGCAGAAATTGCTACGGTACTTTCGCTCGGGGTCGATCTTCATCTCAACCATCTGGTGGGAAGAAGCGTGACGACACAGGAATTGCTGAGTTATGACGCGGTTTTTCTTGGCACCGGTGCCGGACTTCCGTATTTCATGGGACTGCCCGGGGAGAACCTGCCGGGTGTTTATTCGGCAAATGAGTTTCTCACCCGGGTGAATCTGATGCATGCCGACCGTTTTCCGCTCTACGATACTCCCGTCAAGAAAGGAAGTCGGGTTGTGGTAGCAGGTGGCGGAAATGTTGCCATGGACGCAGCCCGTGTTGCCCTTCGTCTGGGGGGAAAGGTTACTCTCGTGTACCGCAGGCGCGAAGAAGATCTCCCGGCCCGTGAGGCTGAGACAGCTCGTGCAAAGGAAGAGGGGATCGAATTTATTATGTGTGCAAATCCGGTGCGGATCATTGGTGATCAGGTAATAACCGGGGTTGAGTGCGTGAGAATGGAGATGTGTGATCTGGACACAACAGGTCGCCCGGAACCAGCTCCCATTGAAGGCAGCCATTTTATCCTTGATGCAGATGTCTTTATCGCAGCAATCGGGCAGGGACCCAATCCACTCCTGATCAGTGAACTTCCGGAACTAAAACGTGGGAAGAGAGGCAACGTGATTGTTGATGAAGAGTTCCGTACATCCATGCGAAAAGTGTATGCCGGGGGGGATGTCGCAACCGGAGCAGCAACAGTGATCCTTGCCATGGGTGCGGCAAAGCAAGCGGCGCATGCTATTGACAGGATGCTGCGCGAAGAGTAGGAACGAAAAAGGAAAAGGACGTTTATTTTTTTTATCGAAATTTTTTTTTAAGTTCTTTGGATGCAGAAACGTCTCGTTTCCGGTATTTGAAGTAGTGAGTTGGTATTTCCCTAGTCAGCTAATTGGTCTGAACTCGCTCCAGCACAAGTTCTTTCCCGAATATTTTTTCAAACGCTTTTTTCTCCGCTTCAACGCCCCATATCTCGAGCTGGCAGTCCCCGCGGGCAACAACTTCGAGATATACACATTCTTTATCAACATGAGAGAAACGCACATGCTGGATCAGAGCAGTATGGCTGCGGTCAAGACTTTCTCCAAGCCGGATGAATGTCGAGAGAATTCGCAGGGTTTCGCGTTCATGGGAATCCAGCTCGAGAATTTCCGGATCTCTTTTTCTCGGGGTTTTTTTCCGGTGGAACCGTGCAATATTTGCCATGAAGGTGATTTCCTTTTGATCAAACCCGAGCAGTTCTGAATTTTTTATGATGTAGTAGGAATGCGCTTGATGATTGGTATAGGAAATGAACGACCCTATATCGTGAAGAAATGTTGCATACTCAAGCAGTTCACGTTCTGTGTCAACAAAGGAATGGAGTTTTTGCTCTTTTGCTGAGTCAAATAATTCCAGAACCAGGCTTGTCACGGTGCGGGCATGCACCTCATTGATCCCGCAGGACCTTCCCAGTTGAAGGACACTGCGCTGCCTTGGTGAGAGCTCGCCAAGGAGGGGGAAATCATCCATCCTTGAGAGGTAATCCACTAGCAGACCGTCCTGTAAACCCCGTCTGGTAACCGAAATGGAATCAAGTGACAGTTCTTTCATGAACAGGTCGAGAATAGCTGCCCCGGGAATAATAATATCCGCCCGTTCAGGATTGATACCGGGAATTTTTTTACGCTCCTCAAGCGGGAGAGAACACAGAATATCAATAACCTTCTGTAAATCTTTGTAACTAATAACCTCTTTAACGGAATTCGCATCCTGGTGCAGGGCTTTGTGTGCAATTTCGGCAAGATTCATGATAGTGCCGGAACTTCCCACGGCAAAATCAGATTTTTCTTTACGTAGCTTCTGGACAGAATGGATAATAGTATCTTTTACATGCTGCTGGACGATCTTATACTGGTCCTGCGACACGGGTTCGGTAATAGTGCCTGACAGATAAAGGTTAGAGAGGCGGATAGCCCCCAGTTTGAAGCTCTCAAGATAGTGATAGTTGCGTTCCCCACCAATTGCAATTTCTGTACTTCCACCGCCGATGTCAATAAAAAAAGCCTGCCGATCCCCCAGATGAATTCCCCTTGAAACACCCAGGTAAATAAGGCGGGCCTCTTCCTGTCCTGAGATGACACGGACATCCAGCAGGGCTTCCTGCCGCAAACGATGCAGGATCTCATGCTGATTGGTTGCTTCCCGCATGGCAGATGTAGCAACAGCGACAAATTCGTCAGTCTTAAAAGTCCTGGCGAGTTCTGACAATTTTTTACAGACAATAACCAGTCGCTCTGTTGCTTCAGGAAGGATCTCTTCATCCTCAAACTCTCCTTCCCCAAGTCTTACCTGTTGTTTTTGCTGTGACAGGATGCTGTATGAATGATTTGGATTGAGTCTTACAACAAGGAGGCGAACTGAGTTGGTTCCAATGTCAATAAATGATACAACACGACCATCAGGACTGGATATCTTGTTTTTCAACGGATCACCAGTTTCCGCTCAAATACCTGGATAAAGAGATCACTTTTCTGGAGGGCTCGCGCTTTTTCTGCTGATATGTCCTGTAGTGCGGATACTTCAAGGATTATTTCCTGTGGGTTTACGATACCGTGAACAGACTCTGTCGATCCAAGATGGAGATAGTCAAGACCATCAGCAATCCGAAGTAACGCTGAAAGCATTAAAACATTATTGCGGTCATGTGAAGAGAGGAGGGAAAAAAATCCGTCTGATTCAAAACGGTTTTTTCCCCGGTGCGCTTTGGCAACAAGCCCGATAATTCCCCGATCCATGATGTCGAGGGAGAGATCCTCATCAGAAAGTATCATATCCGCACTGCGGGAGGAATGCCCTCTCTTCCCGGATTTCCACCCGATATCATGTAACAGACCTGCATACTCAAGTAAGAAGCGCTCACGGGTTCCCATCCGGTGCAGTGGTTCGAGATCATCAAACAGCCTTAGGGCAAGATCCGTTACTTTGCGACTGTGCGCTAATACCTCACCTTGCACTGCGGCAAGACTGGATACTGTAGCCCTGATCTCGCTATCCTTAAAAGCACCTGAACACCGGTAGGTGCTTTTCCTTTCTGAATCCAGAGTTTTGCGGAGTTCTTCCCAGAACCGTGAACGCCCGAGTGAGTCCCAGAACCGTACGAATCGTTGGTAAAGGATTTTTCGTTCCTTTTCCCTTTCCGCCAGGAAATGTTTGTACCTGGTGACTTTACTCACCCGCATATCATGTCGCCCGGTAGTTGCCTGGGAGGTTAACCGTTCCTTTACGAGCATGACCATCACCGTATCGATCCAGACATCACAATCGTGCAAATCTCCCAGGATTTCCTGGATCTTTTTTACACGGGAGAGAGATTTTTTGAGACCGCGCCGATAGAGCGGGCCATACACCTCCATGGTATACCTGAGTTTTTTGGCTGCAATGCGTATTGCATGATGTTCTGCAATGGCATCCGGATTGTGCACCCATCCTTCATACGATAGCAATTTAACAAGGCGTCCGGCAATGCGGTATGCAGCTACCGGTGCTATTCCATAGAGAGAGGGTTTCCTCCGGGTACTTTTTGCCCGTATTTCCTGATTATGAAAAAAAACCCGCATCTCATCAATTACACCGCTGTTTTCCAGTTTTTCAAGTGACGACACCACCGCAGTCTGGAGTTTTGAGCGTGTTTTTTGCAATCTCGAGAGGAGGCTTGTCTCCACATTTCCGGTCAAATGGTTTGAAAGGACATTACCCTGGTTATTGTCATGCCTTCTGGCCTCTCTTTTTTTTAAGATTTTTGTTAAAAATGCAATCTGGACATCAGTATCACGGGCTTCTCCCAGTGCCCGGGTGATCCTTTGTATCTCCTGCATCCATTGCTGGTATTTTTTTTCAGGAAAGCATGAAGCAAAGAGCGGGAGTGCTGCACGGAGTCGCCGGGATGCAACCCGCATACGGTGGATATGTTCGATATCCTGAGCTGTTTTAACGCCATCAATCTCTTTTGAAAATGCATCGAGAAGGGGGAGCAGTCGTTGTACACCAAATATACATTCAGCTTTTAGTGGCTCGGGCTCCTTAATTACCGTCATTATACCAGATTCCCCTATGATCGACCAGCCATGTCTGTGCATTAAGAGCTGGCATGTCCTCGGACGGTTTGCGACGATCGTAAGAACCATTGCTTTTCAGAAGGCGACTCTTGATGGTATCCTTAAGTTGCACGGGAAGAATCGTAGATATTATTGCTACGCGGTTGTTAGGATTTTCAATAGGGAAAAGAATTTCCACCCGTCGGTCAAGGTTACGTGGCATGAGATCGGCACTTCCCAAAAATACCTCTTCATTGCCCCCATTATGGAAATAGTAAATGCGGGCATGTTCAAGGAACCGGCCAACAATGGTAGTGACCGTGATATTCTCGCTTACACCGGTAATTCCCGGTCGCAGGCAACAAATACCCCTGACCTGTAGATCCACTTTTACACCAGCCTGTGATGCACGATAGAGTGCAGAAATGCAAAGAGGATCAATCAGTGCATTCATCTTGAAAATAATGTGCCCGTCTCCAAGTTCCCGGTGCCGGGATATTTCCCGGTTGACCCTTTCGATGATGCCAGAACGTAATATAACCGGAGCTACAAGCAGCTTCTGATAGTTCGTAATCCGTGCGTACCCGGTGAGCAGATTGAACAGGTTTGCAACATCCTCTCCCTTTTCCTTATCACAGGTAAAAAGGCCAAAATCCGTGTAAATTCTGCTTGTTGTAGCATTATAATTGCCGGTGCCGAGATGCAGGTAACGTCGTATGCCATCTTTCTCCCGACGAACAACCATACAGAGTTTTGCGTGGACTTTGAGTCCTACCACTCCATAGACAACATGCACCCCCTCGTTTTCAAGCGCACGGGCCCATCCGATATTATTCTCTTCATCAAACCTGGCTTTAAGTTCGATTAATGCGGATACCGCTTTTCCGTTCTCGCGGGCTTCCATGAGAGCATTCACGATCGGGGACTTTGAGCCGACACGGTAGAGTGTAATCTTTATGGCAAGGACGTCCGGATCATGGGCGGCCTGGCGCAGGAAATTTACCACAGGGGAGAAACTATCGTACGGGTGATACAGCAGAATGTCATGATGACGGATGGCAGAAAAGATGTCCTTACCTTCAGCGAGATCTGAAGGGATCGAAGGCTGGAAAGGTATATCCTTCAGATCCGGGCGATCGAGGGAGAGCAGCTGCATAAGATCAGCCATACCAACGGGATGACTGACCCGATAGACCATACCGGGAGTTACCCCCAGTTTCTTTTCAAGCATATGGCAGATCCCTTCATGCATGGAACAGTCAAGTTCGATACGGACCGGTTTTCCCCGTGCTCGCTGTTCCATAACCTCTTCAACGGTAGTGAGGAGATCCGAGGCGTCATCAACTTCAATATCGATATCTGCATCCCGGGTAATTCTGAACGGGAAAGATGCAACAACTTCCAGTCCCGGGAAAAGCATGTCAAGGTTTGCAGAAATGATCTCTTCGATATATACGTAATGCACAACCGAGTCATTACCGGATTCACTTGTTTTTTTGGGGGGAATCCTTACAAGTCGTGAGAACAGGTTTGTTGGAACTTTGACCCTGGCAAAAAAATCCTTATTGTTCTGATCCCTTACAATGATCGCAAGGTTAAGTGAAAGGTTTGATATGAAGGGAAACGGGTGAGCACTATCGAAAGCAAGAGGTGTCAGTACCGGAAAAATCTCATCAATAAAGAATGTGCGCATCAGCTCTTTCTGCTGACCCGTGAGATCTGCATACATATGGATGAAGATTCCTTCGGCAGCAAGTTTCGGTATAATTTCCCCATGCCATGTATCATTCTGGGTCAAAAGTTCAGGGAGTAGCATCTGCCGGATTGCTTCCAGCTGCTGTGAAGGAGTCATCCCATCCGGAGGATATTTCAGGACACCTTTTACCAGCTGGCGCTGGAGACCCGAAACCCGTACCATGAAGTACTCATCCAGGTTGTTGGCAAATATCGCCAGAAACTTAACCCGTTCAAGCAAAGGATGGCTTTCATCCCGGGCTTCATCCAGAACGTGCCGGTTGAATCGTATCCAGCTTATTTCACGGTTAATATAGAGCGTTGAATTATCCAGATCAATTCGTTCATCATCCATGAAAGGGCCTCAGTGCGATATCGGTAAATACCCGCGTCGAAGGGAATAACCTGAAATCTTTCAATAATCTAACATTTTCTTCGTTGGTTACATATTTAGATATATTCAATCGGTTTCTGACGAAAAAAATGAAAAAAATCTCTGTTGGCTCATGAGCTATCCGTTGAAGTTATGGAATTTATGACAGTGTTCAATGAATTCCTGTTTCCGGTGCTCGCTCGGGTTGATCGGGGGCCTGAGATACCCAATTTCAAGTGTCTGGAGTGCTGGACAAAAAGGGCAGAGCGCTGCATCAACATCATTGGCTTTTTCCCGAACCGGGCAATAGTAGACTCCACCGGTAAACTGGACAGAATCCCCGCCAGGGAACGGTGTGCCTGCCGGATGTCCCGGTTCAAACAGTACAAGCATGCAGAAGCCGGCAAGGAGGTATTTTAAAAATCGTATAGAAGGGCTCTCGCCCCCGTCATCCCCCCGACATTGCTCTCCTGCCATGTCCCAGAACTTCTTCTGCTGCTCAGTCACCGGTTCGTGCAATGTTTTGGAGACTCCCTGTTGCTGAAAAAGGCGTATCCGCTGATAGGTTCCCAGCAGGTGTTCAGTGATCTTTTTAGCGAGCCGGTCCCGGTATTCTGGTGTAATGTCCTGGATCTTGTTGCTAAAATTCTGTTTCATACGCTCGATTTCAACCGGGGAATGCTCCGATACCAGGAGCGCAATGCGTTCCCCCAGATCGCCACGGTTTTTTGCCTGTTGTAAATACAGGCATTTCTGTGCAATGGCAGCTCTGCCTGCAGGAGAACCAGGAGAGTCGTTGGGTGTGTAGGGCATGTTATCAGAATCAGGGTTGCTGTCATACTATGAGGTGGGGAATTATATATTTTAGTGGAATCAGCCATTTGTGTGTCCGAACGTTTTTATATTCTCCTTTCCCACTCAATACTATGGTGATTTGCCATGAGTGAATGTTTTATTTGTTGAAAACCTGCGCTTTTTAGATACTACGTTACGGGACGGGGAACAGACCCCGGGTGTTTCGTTAAACCCGAACCAGAAATGTGAGATTGCGACCAGACTTGCCGATATTGGCATCGATGTGATCGAAGTTGGTTCTGCCGCTGCATCTGAAGGCGAGCGGGATGCAATAAAGCTCATTTCAGAAGCCGGGCTTTCTGCAGAGATTTGCACGTATGTCCGTGCACTTCGGCAGGATATCGATTTTGCCGCAGACTATGGTGCCGATTCTGTCCATCTTGTCATACCGGTAAGCGACCTGCACATCGCAAAAAAAATGCGTAAGACCCGTGATCAGGTCGCAGAGATGGCCTATGATGCTGTTGAGTATGCGAAGAGCCGCGGGCTTATCGTGGAACTTTCCGGTGAAGATGCCTCACGGGCGGATCAAGTGTTCCTGCACGGGATTTTTTCTGAAGGTGTACTCCGTGGAGCAGACCGGCTCTGTTTCTGTGATACAGTAGGGCTCCTGACACCGGAAAAGGTTGCAGAGTATATCCCTCCGCTTGCTACAATCGCACCGCTCTCCATCCACTGCCATGACGATCTTGGGTTTGCGCTGACCAATACCATGGCAGCGCTTAAGTCTGGTGCCTCATGTGCCCATGTAACGGTCAATGGTCTTGGAGAGCGGGCTGGAAATACTCCGCTTGAAGAGGTTGTTATGGCGCTTGAGATCCTCTACGATTATCACACAAGGATCAAAAAAGAGGAGATCTACCATCTTTCGACGCTTGTCTCACGTCTGACTGGTGTCCCGCTGCCTATCAACAAAGCAATCGTTGGTGAGATGGCATTTACGCATGAAAGTGGTATCCATGCCCATGGTGTGATGCGTGAACCCTCGACCTACGAGTCAATCAAACCGGAGATGATAGGACGGAAGCGCCGTATTGTCCTTGGAAAGCATTCCGGCTCCGCATCTGTAGAATCTGCACTCAATGAAATGAGTTACAAGGCAGATAATCTCCAGATTAAAGAGATCGTTACAAGGATCAAGCAGCTGGGGGATGCAGGTAAACGGGTAACTGATACCGATCTCATGGCGATTGCAGATGCAGTACTTGCCATTGAGAGTAAACCGATTATCGTAATGCGACAATTTACCGCTGTATCCGGCAGCAATATGATCCCGACAGCGTCAGTTACGCTTGTCGTAAACGGGCAGGAGATGACCGGTGCTGCTACCGGGGATGGTCCTGTTGATGCGGCTATGGAAGTTCTGCGCAAATGCGTTGCAGATGTGGCTGATATCCGGCTCGAGGAATACCATGTAGATGCCATCCAGGGTGGAACAGATGCACTGGTCGACGTAACAGTAAGATTAAGTAAAGACGGGAAGATAATTACTTCACGCGGCGCTCGCACGGACATCATTATGGCAAGTGTCGAAGCGATGATCGCCGGCATGAACAGACTATTGAGGGAAGAACATGAAAACCGGGGCAAAAATTCTCGTTGAATCACTGCAGCGCGAAGGAGTCGAGATCATATTCGGCTACCCTGGCGGTGTGGTGCTGCCAATCTATGATGAACTCTACAATTCATCCCTGCGGCATATCCTTGTACGGCACGAACAGGCAGCAGCGCATGCCGCGGACGGGTATGCACGGGCGAGCGGTCGTGTCGGGGTATGCCTCGCTACTTCAGGCCCCGGAGCATGCAACCTCGTAACAGGCATAGCCACGGCATATATGGATTCAATTCCCATTGTTGCACTTACCGGACAGGTCCCGACAAACCTGCTGGGGAATGATGCCTTTCAGGAATCTGACATCACCGGCATCACTATGCCTGTCACCAAACACAATTACCTTGTCAAGGATACTGCCGATCTCGGGCGGGTTGTGAAAGAAGCGTTTTATATTGCCGGCACTGGTCGTCCGGGTCCGGTCCTGATTGATATTCCCAAAGATGTGAGCACAAAGGTCATCAAAGAACCTCTGGTTCCGGAAAAAGTGATATTACGTGGGTACAATCCGACCTATCGCGGGCACAAACGCCAGATAGAAAAGGCACTCCAGCTCATTGCGGCTGCAGAACGACCGGTGATCTATGCCGGCGGTGGTGTCATCTTATCCAATGCATCCACGGAGCTTGTTGATTTCGCAACACAACTGGGAATCCCCATCGCTACCACCCTTATGGGAATCGGGTGTATTCCCGGTGATCATCCACTCAACCTGGGCATGCTCGGGATGCATGGTACGGAATATGCCAATTTTGCCATAACGGAAAGCGATGTCCTGTTTTCCATTGGTGTGCGGTTCGATGACCGCGTGACCGGCAAGACGGATACGTTTGCACCTCATGCAAAAATCATTCATATCGATATTGATCCTGCAGAAATCGGAAAAAACAAGCGTGTTGATGTACCTGTAGTCGGGGATGTAAAGGCTGTTTTACAGGACATGCTCTCGATGCTAAAAAAGAACGGGCAAAAGGATGCCTGGCTCAAGAAGATCAAACACTGGAAACAGCACCACCCGCTCAAATGTCCGCAGGATGGCAGGCTTCACCCACAGTTCGTGATCCGGCAGATGAGCGAGCTCTTAGGAGGAGATGCGATCATTGTCTCTGAAGTCGGGCAGAACCAGATGTGGACCGCCCAGCACTATTGCTTCAAAAATCCACGGACCTGGATAACCAGTGGCGGGCTTGGCACGATGGGGTACGGTCTCCCTGCTGCCATGGGGGCGCACTTTGCACGGCCGGACCTTACGGTTTTCGATGTTGCCGGTGATGGCAGCATCCAGATGAATATCCAGGAATTTGGTACAATCTCCCACAACAAGATCCCGGTCAAGATTGCGATCCTGAACAACAGGTTCCTTGGCATGGTGCGGCAGTGGCAGGAGCTTTTCTATGACCGGCGCTATTCATTCACCGAGCTTCCTCCGGTAGAGTTTGTCAAGATTGCCAATGCCTACGGTATTGAGGGTGTGAAAGTGGAATCCCCTGATGAAGTGATGCCCGCACTCAGGGCAGCACTTGACTGCGATGGTCCGTTTGTCATGGACTTCAGGATCGAACGCGAAGAGAATGTGTTCCCCATGGTCCCTGCCGGTGCTGCAATCAATGAGATGATTGGGGGGCACCCGAAATGAAGCCGCACACGCTTTCCATACTGGTCGAGAACAAGGCAGGTGTCCTTTCAAGGGTCACCGGTCTCTTCTCCCGGAGAGGGTTCAATATCGAGAGTCTTGCGGTGGGTCCCTGCGAGGAGCCTGGCATGAGCCGGATTACGATTGTCGTAATCGGCGACGATGAAAAAATTGAACAGGTAATGAAGCAGCTCAATAAACTCATTGATATTATCAAGGTCTCGGATTTAACAGAAAATGAGCGGGTGGAGCGTGAACTCGCTCTTATCAAGGTGACCGCGGAACAAGGGACTTCCCGTGCTGAGATCATGCAGATTGCCTCTATTTTCCGGGCCCAGATTGTCGATGTTGGATCAAAATCCCTTATCCTTCAGGTAATTGGCGACACGGAAAAGATCGATGCCCTGGAAAAACTGCTCCGCCAGTATGGTGTTAAGGAATTTGTCCGGACGGGAACAATTGGTATTCTCCGTGGATCAAAGACAGTGACAAGCGGGAAATAATTTTTTTTTGGCAACTAAAAAAGTATCAGTTCTCATAAATAAAAAAACACAGGACGAAGCACACAAAAACCGTTGGAATGGTTAAGAATTACTTATTTTTCGCCAGAGTATCAAGAGAGATCTCGATGACGGTATGTAGTTCGTTTTCTGT
>Ga0315283_10001201_pt1 | contig 20526 bp, 34 predicted proteins | sample YL17G09_0_MG_FD_204541 | JGI IMG/M metagenome (GOLD analysis project Ga0315283, IMG submission 204541) | Sediment microbial communities from Yellowstone Lake, YNP, Wyoming, USA - YL17G09_0 | ecosystem: Environmental > Aquatic > Freshwater > Lake > Sediment | place: USA: Wyoming | collected... | reverse complement strand
CGAGCTGATCGCGGATGTGGCGATGGAGAAGGCGCTGAGGTTCGCCATCCGCGAGGGCGGCCGGACGGTGGGCGCCGGGACGGTCACGGAGATCCTCGAATAGCGGGAAAACCGGGAACCGGTCGAACGGCGGGAGCAGCAAATCGGAGAACCGAGGAACGAAGATGGAAAAGATAAGAATAAGACTAAAATCATTTGATCATCGGCTTTTGGACCAGTCGGTCAAGGATATCGTGGTCAAGGCCAAGAGGACGGGCGCCAACGTCGCCGGTCCCATACCCTTGCCGACGCGCATCCATCGGTTCTGCGTTCTCCGGTCCCCCCACGTGGATAAGAAGTCGCGGGAACACTTTGAGATGCGGATCCACAAGCGCCTGATCGACATCAGCGAATACAACAACGAGACGATCGAAGAGCTTCAGAAATTGGACCTGCCGGCGGGAATCGACGTCGAGATCCAGGCCTTCGGCAATGCGGGAGACTGATCATGATCGAAGGTATCATCGGCAAAAAGATCGGCATGAGCCAGATTTTCGATAACGAGGGTAACGTCGTCCCCGTCACGATCATCCAGGCGGGCCCGTGCACGGTCATCCAGAAGAAGACCAAGGCCAAGGAAGGTTACTCCTCTCTCCAGCTCGGTCTGGTTGAGGGGAAGGGCCGGAAAAAACCCAACAAGGCCGAGCTCGGCCACTTCAAGAAGTCGGGCGTCCCCGTCCTCAAGACCCTGCGCGAGGTGCGTTGCTCGGAGCCTTCGGAGATCAAGGAGGGCGACCAGGTCCTGGTGGACATTTTTGCGGTCGGGGAGAAGGTCCACATCGTCGGGACGAGCAAGGGCAAGGGTTTCGCCGGCGTCGTCAAGAGGCACCATTTCGCCGGGGGCGGCGGCTCCCACGGCTCCATGTTCCACCGCGCGCCGGGCTCCATCGGCGCTTCGTCCTATCCGTCCCGCGTTGTCAAGGGCATGCGGATGGGTGGCCACATGGGAAGCGACCGCGTGACGGTCCAGAACCTCGTCGTCATCGAGTTGGACAAGGAGAACAACCTGCTCGTGGTCAGGGGGGCGGTGCCCGGGGCCAAGGGCGGTTATCTGCTGATCAAGAAGGGGAGTTTTCACCGCAAAGCTTCCTGACGGAAAGAGTGAACCATGCTTAAGCTACAAGTGTTGGACAAGAGCGGAAAGACGGCCCGCGAGATCGAAGTTCCGGAAGATATCTTCGCCTACCCGGCCAAGGACCATCTGATCTACGAGGCGGTCATCAATTACCGGGCCAACCAGCGCCGTGGCACGGCAGCCACCAAAACGCGGAGCCTGGTGTCGGGAGGGGGGAAGAAGCCTTGGCGGCAGAAGGGGACGGGACGCGCCCGGGCCGGCAGCAACCGTTCGCCGCTCTGGAGGAAAGGCGCGACGACCTTCGGCCCGAAACCCAAGGACTATTCTTACGAGATCCCCAGGAAGGCCAAGCGCAACGCCCTCAAGTCGGTCCTTTCCCTGAAGTTCAAGGACAACCAGATCCTGGTCCTCCGGGAGCTCGACGTCAAGGAAGCCAAAACGAAGGCTGCGGTCCAGTGGCTCAAGAGCCTGAATCTGGACTCCGCCCTGGTCGTCGACCGCACCGAGAACAAGAACCTTTTCCTCGCCCTGAGGAACATCCCCAAGGTCAAGGCTGTGGACTCCAAGCAGCTCAACATCTACGACGTTTTAAACCATAAATGGCTTGTTTTCAGCGAACAAGCTCTTGAATCCGTCATGGAGAGATTGAAGTGAAGGACCATCATTCCATCATCCTGAGGCCCGTCATCACGGAAAAGAGCACCCGGCTCAAGAAAGCGAACCGGGAGGTTTGTTTCGAGGTCCCCCGGGGCGCCAACAAGATCGAAATTAAGAAGGCCGTCGAATATCTGTTCAAGATCAAGGTCGAGAGCGTCCGCACCCAGAACAAGACCGGGAAGGTCCGGCGGGTCGGGAGGAACTCGGGCAGGACGAAAAACTGGAAGAAGGCCTTCGTCAAGCTCAAAGAAGGCGAAAAAATGATCGAATATTTCGAGGCTGTCTAACATGGGTATCAAGACATACAGACCGGTCACCGCGGGCCTGCGCCACAGGACGGGCCACACGTTCGAGGAGCTGACGACGGATCGTCCCCACAAGCCTTTGCTCAAGTCCTTTTCTAAATCCGGGGGTCGCGACAGCCGTGGCCACCTCTCGATCCGCAATAGGGGAGGCGGGCACAAACGGCTTTACAGAATCATCGATTTCAAGAGGGACAAGATCGACATCCCGGGTACGATCGAGACCGTCGAATACGACCCGAACCGCTCGGCATTCATCTCCCTGGTCAAGTATAGGGACGGCGAGCGCCGCTACATCCTGTCGCCGTTGAACCTGAAGGTCGGCCAGGAGGTCGTTTCCTCCAACGCACAGGTCGACATCCTGCCCGGCAACGCCATGCCCCTCCGGTTCATCCCCCTCGGCACGATCATCCACAATATCGAGATGAAGAAGGACAAGGGGGGCCAGATCGCCAAGACCGCCGGGGCCGGCGCCCAGATCCTGGCCAAAGAAGGGGATTATGCCCAGGTCCGCCTTCCATCCTCCGAGATCCGGAAGATCCATCTGGATTGTCGGGCGACGATCGGCCAGATCGGCAACCTGGACCACCAGAACATTTCCATCGGCAAGGCCGGACGCAGCCGCTGGATGGGCTGGAAGCCCCATGTCCGCGGCACGGCCATGAACCCCGTCGACCATCCCCACGGCGGCGGCGAAGGCAAGTCCAAGGGCGGCCGCCATCCGGTCTCCCCCGAGGGGATTCCGACGAAGGGCTACAAGACGCGCCGAAACAAGAGAACCCAAGTCTTCATCATCAAACGAAGGAGTAAATAACCATGGGCAGGTCGCTGAGCAAAGGTCCCTACATAGATCCCAAGCTGATGGAAAAGATCGCGTCCTCCGACACCAAGGATGAGAAGCGGAAGATCATCAAGACCTGGTCGCGCCGTTCCACGGTCATCCCCGAGATGATCGGAATGACCATCGGCGTCCATAACGGGAGAAAGTTCATCCCCGTATTCCTCACGGAGAACATGGTCGGGCACAAGCTCGGCGAATTTTCCCCGACCCGGACGTTCAAGGGACACACGTCCAAGACCGCCCGGCAGCTCAAGGTGGGTAAGTGAGATGAAAGACGAAAGCCCCATCTCTCAAGCTGCAGCCCGCCACGTGAGGATGAGCCCGCAGAAGGGACGCCTGGTGGCGGACCTCATTAGGGACCGGTACGTCGGCGAGGCGCTGACCATCCTCCGCTTCTCGGAGAAGAAGAAGTTGAGCGGGATCATCGAAAAGGTCCTGCGTTCAGCCATCGCCAACGCCCAACAGAAGGTCTCTAATATCGACGTCGACAATCTGTTCATCTCCAAGATCACCATCGACGGCGGGCCGATGATGAAGAGGATCCGTCCGGCGCCGATGGGACGGGCGTACCGAGTGCTGAAGAGAACAAGCCACGTCCGCATATTTTTGGAAGAAAAAAAAGGGAGATAACCCGTGGGACAGAAGACACATCCGTTCGGTTTTAGGCTGGGATTCAACAAGCAGTGGAGTTCCCGGTGGTTCTCCAAGGGACCCGACTATTCCCGGCTCATCCACGAGGACCTTCTGATCAAGAAGGCCGTCAAGGAGAAGTACTACCACGCCGGCATCTCCGACATCGTTGTCGAACGGGTGGGCCCCAAGATTCGGGTCATCATCCAGACGGCCCGCCCGGGCATCATCATCGGCCGGGGTGGCAAGGAAATCGAGAGTCTGAAAGGCTTCCTGGAAGGGATCGCCAAGAAGGACGTCTACGTGGACATCCGGGAAGTGGACAAGCCGGAGCTCGATGCCCGGCTCGTCGGCGAGGGGATCGGGGTCCAGCTCGAGAAGCGCATCGCCTACCGGAGGGCCATGAGGAAGGCGCTGGACATCGCCATGAAAATGGGCGCCAAGGGCATCAAAGTCATGTGCGCGGGCCGGTTGGGCGGCGTCGAGATCGCCCGTTCGGAATGGTACCTTAAGGGCCGACTGCCCCTTCAGACCCTAAGGGCCGACATCGACTATGCGTTCACCGAGGCCTTCACGACCTATGGCCAGATCGGCATCAAGGTGTGGATCTACAGGGGCGATGTGGAGAAGGCGAAAATGACGTCCCAGATGGCGGAGGTTGAGGAGATCTAGCCATGTTAATGCCAAGCAAAGTCAAGTTCAGGAAGCAGCAGCGCGGCCGCATGAGGGGCAAGGCCTACCGGGGCGGGACTCTGTCCTTCGGGGAATACGGACTCCAGGCTATGGAGCCGTGCTGGCTGACGGCCCGCCAGATCGAGGCCAGCCGCATCACGATCTCCCGCCACATGAAGAGGCGAGGTAAACTGTGGATCCGGACCTTCCCCTGGAAGGCCGTAACCAAGAAGCCGACGGAGGTCAGGATGGGAAAGGGCAAGGGGGACCCCGAGTTCTGGGTGGACGTCATCCGGCCCGGCAAGATGCTGTTCGAACTGGAAGGCGTCCCCGAGGACGTGGCCCGTGAGGCCATGAGGCTGGCCGGCCACAAGCTGCCCATGAAGACCCGCTTCGTATCCAGAGAAGCGAGAGAACTCCGATGAAGATACACGAACTCAAGGAACTATCGGCGGACGAGCTCACGGCGAAAGAGGTCGAGCTCCGGGACCAGCTCTTCAAGCTTCGCTTCCAGAAGTCCCTCGGACAGCTGGAAAACCCCATGAAGCTCAAGAACGTCAAGAAAGACATCGCTCGGATCAAAACTCTATTGAATCGGCCGGGCAAAGGGACGGAATAAAGAATGGATGCCAAAGAACAAAAAAGGAAGACCACCAAGGTGGGGACCGTCATCGGCAAGAAGATGATGAAAACCGTCACGGTCCTGGTCGAGAGGCAGGTCCGGCACCCGCTGTACAAGAAGACCATCCGGAGGAGGAAGAACTTCCTCGTCCACGACGAGGCCGACACGTGCAAGGTCGGCGACGTCGTCCGCATCGTCGAGACGCGGCCGATCAGCAAGAGGAAGACGTGGAGGGTCCTGGAGATCGTCGGGTTATCTTCTCATGCGAGTGAAACCGTGGAGAATGGGGAAGTCAAATGATCCAAATGCAAACCATGCTCAAGGTCGCCGATAACTCCGGCGCCCGGAGGATCATGACCATCACGCCCCTCGGGGGCGGGGTGGGCCGGGTCGCCACGATCGGCGACATCGTTTCGGCCTCGGTCAAGGAGGCCGACCCGGAAAGCAAGATCCCGAAGGGGAAGGTCATCCGGGCGGTCATTGTCCGGACCCGCAAGGAGCTCCGGCGCAAGGACGGCTCCTACATCCGTTTCGAGGACAACGCGGCCGTCATCATTGACAAGACCGGCGAGCCCGTCGGGACCCGCGTCTTCGGGCCCGTGGGCCGCGAGTTGAGGGAGAAGAAGTTCATGAAGATCGTTTCCTTGGCTCCGGAGGTCCTCTGATGGACAGGATCCGCCTGAAAAAGAACGATGTGGTCATCGTCAAGAAGGGCAAGGACAAGGGGAAGACGGGCAAGGTCCTGATGATCAAACCCGAGACCGGGCGGGTGATCGTGGAGAAGATCAACTACGTCAAGGAGTTTATCCGACCGGACAGGAGCAAAAATGTCCAAGGCGGGATCATGGACAAAGAGGCCCCCATCGCCGTCTCCAACTTGAGGCTTTACTGCGACGATTGCGAGCAGGGCGTAAGGTCCAGGGTCAAGACACTCGAGGACGGGACGAGGATCCGGGTCTGCGCCAAGTGCGGGTCGAGCCTGGAAAAGCAATAGCGAGGGATAACCGATGAATCGCCTTTATGAAAAGTACATGAAAGAGGTCCTCCCGGAACTCCGGAAAGAGCTGGACATCCCGAACGTCATGGCCGTTCCCCGCTTGGAGAAGATCATCGTGAACGTGGGCGTCGGAGACGCCATCCAGAACGTCAAGCTCCTGGACGCGGCCAAGGCCGAGCTCGGTCTCATCACGGGCCAGTTACCGGCCATCGGCCGGGCCAAGAAATCGATCGCCGCGTTCAAGCTGCGAAAAGGGCAGCCCATCGCCTGCTACGTCACCCTGCGGAGAGGGAGGATGTACGAGTTCCTGGACAGGCTCATGAACATCGTCCTGCCCCGCGTCCGCGACTTCCGCGGCGTGCCCCCCGGCTCTTTTGACGGGAGGGGGAACTACACGTTGGGCATGAGGGACCAGCTCGTGTTTCCGGAGATCGATTACACGAAAGTCGATCGGCCCCGGGGGATGAACATCACGATCGTAACCTCGGCCCATAACGATAAGGAAGCCTATGCCCTATTGAAGAAACTGGGCATGCCGTTCCGAGAGGCCTGATAAGGGAAGGACAAAAATGTCGACAACAGCACGTGTGGCTAAATACCTCAGGAAACCCAAGTATGCCATCCGGACAAGAAAGCGGTGCCGGATTTGCGGACGCTCCAGGGGCTATTATCGCAAGTTCGATATGTGCCGCCTCTGCTTCCGCGAGCTCGCCCTGAAGGGCGAGATTCCGGGGATCACCAAGGCCTCCTGGTAAATTTGGGGAAAGGATAAGCTCATGAGTCAAACGGATCCAATCGCCGATATGTTGACCCGGATTCGAAACGCCGTCCAGGCGAGAAAGAAAGAGGTCAGCCTCCCTTCGTCCGGGATCAAGATCGAGATCGCCAAGATCCTTAGGGAAGAGGGGTTCATCAGGAATTACAAGGTCATTGAGGACAAGAAACAGGGCATCCTGAACATCACACTGAAGTACGCTGAGGAGAACCAGAAAGTGATCACGGGAATCCGCCGGGTCAGCAGCCCCGGCTGCCGCATCTACTGCACCAAGGACTCCGTCCCCAAGGTCCTGGACGGATTGGGGATCGCCATCGTCTCCACGTCCAAGGGGCTCATGTCGGGCCAAAAATGCGAGGAGACGGGGATCGGCGGCGAGGTCCTGTGCTCGATCTGGTAGAATCCTAGACGCGAGGGAAGAAAATGTCGAGAGTGGGAAAGAAAACGATCAAATTGCCGGAGGGGGTGAAGGCCGCCCTTCATCCGGACCGGATCGAGTTCGAGGGGAAGAAGGGAAAGCTGTCATCCCCGCTCTATCCCGGGATCCAGGCCGCCCTGGAGGGAAACGTACTCAGCCTGAAGAGGGCCGATGACAGCAAGGAACAGAAGGCCCTCCACGGGTTATGCCGCAGCCTGGCCCAGAACGCAGTCCTGGGCCTGTCGGCCGGCTTCTCCAAACAGCTGGAGATCGTGGGCGTCGGCTACCGGGCCAAGGTCGAAAAGAACAGGCTGGAGATGAACCTGGGTTTCGCCAAGCCCGTCGTCTATGACATCCCGGAAGGCATCGAGATCGTCGCCGAAAAGCCGACCTTCCTCACGATCCGGGGGATCGACAAGCAGCTCGTGGGCCACGTGGCCTACGAGATCAAGAGCTTTCGGAAGCCGGACCCGTACAAGCAGAAGGGAGTCCGGTACGCCGGCGAGAAGCTGATCAAGAAAGAACGAAAGGTAGGGGTGACCGGTGCTTAAAGAACGATCGATGATCAAGAAGGTCAGGAAGGCCCGCCTGAGGAAGAGGATCATGAAAAGGTCCCGGGGAACGGTCGAACGGCCCCGCGTCCATGTCTTCAAGAGCAATACCTACGTTTACACGCAGGTCGTCAACGACACGGATCACGCTGTCCTGGCGGCCGCCTCGAGCCAGGAGAAGGAGTTCAAGGACAGGAGCAAGAACACCAAGAACAAGGCAGCCTGCGCCCTCCTTGGCGAGATGCTGGCCAAAAGGCTGAAGGCGAAGAAGATCGGGCGTGTCGTCTTCGACCGGGGCACCTATCTCTATCATGGCCGGATCAAAGCCCTGGCCGATGCCATGAGGAAAGAGGGCATCGATTTTTAATCGGGAACATATCAAGGAGGCATGAGCGTGCGCAGAGACGAGTTCAGGAGGGGCGGAGCCGGAGCCCAAGGAGATGAACCGGAATATAAGGACCAGGTCATTTCCATCCGCCGGGTGACCAAGGTCGTCAAGGGAGGCAAGAACCTCAGCTTTTCCGCCCTTGTGGCTGTAGGCAACGAGCGCGGGAAGGTCGGCATCGGGAAGGGAAAGGCACGGGAGGTCCCCCAGGCCATCGCCAAAGCCGTCCAGGACGCCAAGAAGAACATGATCGACGTCCCCCTGGCGGAAACCACCATCCCGCACCTGATCAAGGGCATCGACGGGGCGGGCGTTGTCGTCCTCAGGCCCGCGTCCAAGGGGACCGGCGTCATCGCCGGCGGGGCCGTCCGGATCATCATGCAGCTGGCGGGGATCAAGGACATCCTGACCAAGTCCATTCGCAGCAGCAACCCTATCAGTGTGGCTAACGCCACGATCAAAGCCTTGAAGATGATCAAAAGCCCCGACGGTGTGGCGAAATTGAGAGGGAAAGCGAAGGGTGTGTCATGGCAATAAGGAAAAAAACCACGAAGGTGCCCAAAAGCCCGGCCTTTATCAGAGTCAAGCTTGTCCGAAGCTTGATCGGGTACCCTGCGAAACAGCGGCTCGTGGCCCGAGGCCTCGGGCTGAGAAAGCTCAATTCGGAAGTCGTCCGCCCCAATACGCCCGAGATCCGGGGCATGGTCCAGAAGATCATCCACGTATTGAATGTGGATGCCGTGGAGGGAAAATGAACCTCAGCCATTTGCGTCCAGCAGCCGGTTCGAAGAAGAACAGGAAAAGGGTCGGGCGCGGGCCCGGGTCCGGAACGGGCAAGACGGCCGGCGCCGGGTCCAAGGGACAGCTCCAGGGCGCGGGCTACTCCCGCAGCTGGGCCTTCGAGGGCGGCCAAATGCCCCTCGCCCGCAGGATCCCCAAACGCGGTTTCACGAACATCCACCGCGTGGAGTACGTCGAGGTGAACCTGGACCGCCTGGACAAGGTCGGGAAGGACGAGGTCCATCCCAAGGACCTGGTCGAAGCGGGCCTGATCAAGAGGGCCTCCGACCTGGTCAAGATCCTCGGCCGGGGGAACCTGACTTCCGCCAAGTCCATCCATGCCCATAAATTCTCCGAATCCGCCAAGACGAAGATCGAAGAGAAAGGCGGCCAAGTCCATATCATCGGGAAACGCTAATGCTCGACAGTATCAGAAACATCTTCAGCATTCCGGAACTGCGGAAGAGGGTGATCTTTACCCTCCTCCTGCTGGCCGTCTACAGGGTGGGCGCCCAGATCCCCAACCCCGGGATCAGCGCCTCGGCCCTGGCCGAGTTCTGGCAGGCCCAGAAGGGATCCATCCTGGGGTTCATCGACCTTTTCTCCGGGAGGAACATGTCCCGGATGACCATCTTTGCACTGGGCATCATGCCTTACATCAGTTCGTCCATCATCTTGCAGCTTCTCCAGGTCGTCTGGCCCTACCTCGAGCGGCTGTCCAAGGAAGGTGAGCTCGGCCGGAAGAAGATCACCCAGTACACTCGCTACGGCACGATCGCCATCTGCCTGATCCAGGCTTTCGGCATCGCCATCTTCCTCGAAGCGCTGAAGAGCCCCGGCGGGGCGCCCATCGTCCCCAACCCGGGACTGGGCTTCAAGCTCCTGACCATCCTGACCATGACCACCGGCACGGTCTTCGTCATGTGGCTCGGCGAGCAGATCTCCGCGCGGGGCATCGGCAACGGCATCTCGCTGATCATCTTCGCCGGGATCGTCGTCGATTTTCCCCGCGGCTTGAACGGCGTCATCTCCGGTTTGCGGACGGGCAACATGGACCCCCTGCGGCTCATCTTCCTGGCGGCCCTGATGCTGGCGGTCGTGGCCTTTATCATCTTTGTCGAGAGGGGGCAGCGACGCATCCCGGTGTCCTATGCCAAGCGGGTGGTCGGCCGAAAGGTCTATGGCGGCCAGAGCACCCACCTGCCGCTCCGCGTGAACACCGGCGGCGTTATTCCCATCATTTTCGCAGCTTCCATCATCACCATTCCGTCGACGTTGGCCCAGCTCGCCAAAGTGCCCGTCTTTCAGACGATCGCCTCCCAGTTCAGCCTGGGCATGCCCCTGTACAATATCTTTTACATCACGGCCATCATTTTCTTCACCTACTTCTACGTTTCCATCATCTTCAACCCGACAGATGTCGCCGAGAACCTCAGGAAGTACGGCGGGTTCATCCCGGGTATCCGGCCGGGGAAGAACACGTCGGACCACATCGACGACATCCTTTCCCGGATCACGCTGGTCGGCGCCATTTACTTGGCGGCGATCGCCCTCCTGCCCGAGTTTCTGCTCACCGGGTTCAAGGTCCAGTCGTTGCCCTTGGTCGGGAATTTTCTTGAAGCCAACCTGCCCAAGTGGTTCACCCAGGGCATGAACATCGACTTTTACTTCGGGGGGACATCCATCCTCATCGTCGTCGGCGTGGCCATGGACACCCTTCAACAGATCGAGGCGCAGCTCGTGATGCGGCACTACGACGGCTTCATGCGCCGGGGCCGGATCAGGGGGAGAAGGGGATGAGGATCATCCTCCTCGGCCCGCCCGGCGGCGGAAAAGGCACTCAGGGAGACCTGATCGGGAAGCGGTACGGCGTCCCGAGGATCTCCACGGGGGACCTTCTTCGTAAAGCCGTCCAGGACAGGACGTCCCTGGGCCTGGAAGCCGAAGCGGCGATGAACCGCGGCGGGCTGGTCCGGGACGGGGTCGTTCTGGAGCTCGTCCGGGAGCGCGTCTCCAGGCCCGACTGCCGGAAAGGTTACATCATGGACGGATACCCGAGGAACCTGGGCCAGGCCCTGAGTCTCGAGGCCCTGGACCCGGCCCGTCCCGAGTCGGCCATCGAGATCGCTCTCGCCGAAGACGCCCTGCTGGAGAGACTCGCCGGGCGGCGGTCATGTCCGAAGTGCGGGGAGGTCTATAACCTCTGCGCCCGGAAGCCCGCCCGGGAAGGTATCTGTGACGTTTGCGGTTCCGTCCTCGTTCTTCGGGAGGATGATCGGCCCGAGGTCATCCGGGAGCGCTTCAGGATCTACCGGGAACAGACCGGACCGCTCCGTGCCTACTACGAAGCGAAGGGCGTCTACCACAGAGTGGAAGGGAGCCGGGGCATAGAGGAGACCTTTCAGGAGATACGGGGGATCCTGGACATCGAGATCGCGAGGTCCAACGGAGCTGCGACCAGGCCATGATCATCTACAAGACCGATGACGAGATCCGGGCCATGAAGAGGTCGAATCGGATCGTGGCCCGTGTCCTCGCCGGGCTCGTGCCTCTCGTGAAGCCGGGAGTGACGACGATGGACCTGGACGAATATGCCGAGAAAAGGACGCGGGAGATGGGCGCTGCTCCGGCCTTCAAGGGCTACCGGGGCTTCCCCGCCTCGCTCTGCACCTCGGTCAACGAGGAGATTGTCCACGGCATTCCGTCCTCGAGGAAACTCAAGGACGGGGACATCCTCAGCCTGGACTACGGGGTCATCTTCGAAGGGTACTTTGGCGATTCGAGCGTCACCGTTCCCGTTGGGGAGATCAGCCCGGAGGCCGCCCGCCTTATTGCGGCCGCCCGGGAGTCGTTTACCGCGGGGATCGCCCGGATGAAGGAAGGCCAACGCGTCTCGGACATCTCTGCCGCCGTCCAGGCGCGCGTGGAAGCCGACGGTTTCTCCGTGATCCGGGCGTTCGTGGGGCATGGCATCGGCCGTTCGCTCCACGAGGAACCCCAGGTCCCGAACTTCGGACTTCCCGGGCATGGGCCGAAGATCCGCCGGGGCCTCGTTCTGGCCATCGAGCCGATGATCGCCATGGGCGACTGGGAGATCGAGATCCTGGCCAACGGTTGGACGGCCGTGACGAAGGACAGGAGTCTCGCGGCCCACTATGAGCATACCGTGGCCTGCACGGGGAACGGGGTCGAGATCCTGAGCGCTTGGGAAGGGCTTGGGGACAGCACCGGAAACGTCATGGACAAGGAGAGTCTGAATGCCTAAACAGGATGTTTTCGAGTCCGAAGGCGTCGTCCTGGAGACCCTGCCCAACGCCATGTTCCGAGTCGAGCTGACCAATAAGCACATCATCCTGGCCCACATCTCAGGCAAGATGAGGAAACACTTCATCCGCATCCTCCCCGGGGACAGGGTCCTGGTGGAGCTGTCACCCTACGACCTGACCAAGGGACGGATAACCTATCGATTCAAATAGAGGATGGAAACAATGAAAGTCAGAGCGTCGGTCAAGAAGATCTGCAGGAACTGCAAGATCATCCGAAGGAATGGGATCGTCAGAGTCATCTGCTCCAATCCGAAGCATAAACAAAAACAAGGATAAGACGAGGTCAAAATGGCAAGAATAGCAGGTATCACTCTTCCCCCGGACAAGAGGATCGAAATCGGTTTGACCTACATCTACGGCATCGGCAGGTCTAAATCCATAGCGATCCTCGAAGAGGCCAAAATCGACAGGGACAAGAAAGTCAAGGCCCTGACCGAGGACGAGGTCAACAAGATCCGGCAAATTATCGAGAAGCGGGAGAAGATCGAGGGCGATCTTCGAAAAGAAGTGATGATGAACATCAAGCGGCTGATCGACATCGGCTGCTACCGGGGATTCCGGCACAAGAGGAAACTTCCCGTCCGCGGACAGAGGACGAAGACGAACGCCCGGACGCGCAAGGGACCCCGCGGGCGCACGATCAAGAGACTCAAAGAAAACAAGTCAAGCTAAAATAAGGGAGCGCACATATGCCTAAAGCCAAAACCAAAACGAAAAAGAAAAAGGTCCGCAAAGAGATCGGCTTCGGGATCGCCCACATCCAGTCCACCTTCAACAATACGATCATCACCATCGCCGACTTCAACGGGAACACTGTCTGCTGGGCGAGCGCCGGGACCTCCGGCTTCAAGGGGGCCAGGAAGGGGACGCCGTTCGCCGCCCAGCTGGCAGCCAAGGACGTCGCCGTCAAGGCGAAGGAATTCGGCGTCCGCGGCGTGGATGTCCGGATCACCGGACCCGGGGCGGGACGTGAGTCATCCATCCGCGCCCTCCAGGCGGCCGGGCTGGAGATCAAGACAATCAAAGACGTCACCCCCATCCCGCACAACGGCTGCCGCGTCCGGCGGAGGAGAAGGGTCTGAGGGGATGAGGAGATAAGGAGAGAACCATGGGAAGATTTCAAGGTGCGGATTGCCGCCTCTGCCGCGTCGAGAAGACGAAGCTGTTCTTTAAAGGCCACAAGTGCCTGACCGATAAGTGTCCCGTAGAGCGGAGGGCTTATCCTCCCGGCGAGCACGGCCGGGCCAGGAAACGGATCCTCGGATACGCCATCCAACTCCGCGAGAAGCAGAAGATGAAGAGGTATTATGGAATGTCCGAGGAGCAGTTTCGCCTCTTCTTCAAGAGGGCCGAGCGTCAGAGGGGGGTCACCGGCGAGAACCTGCTCTCCATGCTCGAGCGCCGTCTGGACAACGCCGTCACGCTGATGGGATTTTCCGCGTCCCGGACCCATGCCCGCCAGCTCATCACCCACGGCCACTTCTTCGTCAATGACCAGAAGGTCAATGTGCCGTCCTTCCTTGTCTCCGCCGGGGACATCGTCCGCTTCAAGGACAGGTCGGCCAAGAGCGAGGACATCAAAGCGCTCGTCGCTTCCAACAGGAACAAGGCTCTTCCCGGATGGCTTGAGGTCGACTGGGACGGCATGAAAGGGCGCATTGTGTCTCTGCCTCAGAGGGCGGACATCACCTTGCCCGTCGAGGAGCATCTGATCGTCGAGCTTTATTCGAAATAACGCAACCGTCTCAAGGGGAGACATCCTCAAAAGGAGGACCAATGACCGAATTAGGATTTCAGAGACCAAAGTACTTGGAATGTGATTTTGAGACATTGACGGAAAAATACGGCCGCTTCCAGGCCCAGCCGTTCGAGCGGGGTTACGGAGTGACCGTCGGGAACGCCCTCCGGAGGATCCTCCTGTCCTCCATCAACGGGGCGGCCATCACGGCCGTCCGTATCGAGGGGGTGCTGCACGAATTCTCGACGATCCCCGGCGTCGTGGAGGACGTCACCGACATCCTCCTGAACCTGAAGAGCATCCCTCTCAAGCTCAAGGGGGACGGACCGAAGACCATGACCCTCAAGAAGGAAGGTCCGGCGATCGCTACGGCCGCGGACCTCTCCCACGACGGGGACATCGAGATCCTCAACAAGGACGTCCATATCGCCGCCTTGGACAAGGACGGGAAACTCGAGATCGAAATGATCGTCAAGAACGGCCGCGGCTACATCCCGGCCGATCAGAACTTCGACGAGACCTTGAGCGTCGATTTCATCCCCCTCGATTCCTCCCACTCGCCGGTCCAAAAGGTCAACTACCGGGTGGATCCGGCCCGCGTGGGCAAGAGGATCGACTATGAGGGCCTGACCCTCGAGATCTGGACCACCGGCGCGATCCGTCCCACGGACGCCCTGTCGCAGGCGGCAAAGGTCCTCAGGGACCACCTGGTGATCTTCCTGAACGTTGTCGACGAACCCCTGGAGAAGGAGCCGCTGGCGGCGAAAAAAGAGATCCCCTATTATTCCCAGATCGATATCCTTTCCAAGTCCATTGAGCATCTGGAGCTGTCCGTCCGGTCCAACAATTGCCTGAAGTCCGCCGGCATCGAAAAGATCTACGAGCTCGTCCTAAAGACCGAGGATGAGCTGTTGAAGACGAAGAACTTCGGCCGCAAGTCGCTGACCGAGATCAAGGAGACCCTGGCTAGGCTGGGCCTGGGATTGAGTCTGGAACTTCACCCCAAGCTCGTCGAGAGGATCCAAGCCGAGATCAAGGAAGGGACCGGAGAGAAGGAGCAGGATGAATGAGGCACCAAGTTAAGAAACGGTATTTACGTCGGGACTCGGCCCACCGGAGAGCTCTGCTGCGCAATCTCGTGACGTCCTTCATCGATAAGGAACGGATCAGGACGACCGTGGCCAAAGCCAAGGCCGCCAAGCCCATCGCGGAAAAGATGATCACCCTGGCCAAGAGGAACACCCTTCATGCCCGGCGCCAAGCCCTCGCCTACATCTTTCAGGAGTCCGTCGTCAAGAAACTCTTCGACGTCGTCGGTCCCCGCTTTGCCGAGCGGCCGGGCGGCTACTGCCGGATCGTGAAGCTGGGTCCCCGGGCCGGCGACGGCGCCGACATGGCCCTGCTGGAGATGATCGGCTCCGAGTTCAAGAAAAAGACCAAGAAGAAAAAGACCGAGAAAGGCAAAGAGGCCAAGAAGAATCCTTTGGCCAAGGCCAAGTCCTAAAGGCCCACTCGTTATCCTGCTGTCAGGTATAGTGGCCCAAGACTCCAGGCAAATCTAATAAGCTGAAGGAAACCCATCCTCCGACCTCTGCCGGAGACACGGACCTCTCAGCCCCCTTGATTGGCCAAGGGGGGTTGGGGGGATTAATGGAATTCAAACAAAGTCTTGGACGGGTCTCCGTCCATCGGAGGCCTAAGGCTGCCCTCGTCGGACGCTCGTCTCAGGCTGATCTCCGCATGGTCGCTGCAGCCCTTCTCCATGCCCTCCCATCACGGTCATCGAAGGCCGCATAGACCCAAGTCGATCCATTCGAACGAGTGCCCTTATTCTTTCGGCCGCCGCGCGCCCTGGTAGATCGCCTGCCAGTGGGGGTCCCTAAAGCGGGAGATCTGGACGACGGGCTTTTCGTAGGTCGTCGCGTGGATGAACTCTTCAGCGCTGATCATCATCCCTACGTGCCCGATCTTGTCCTTGGCCTTACCAAAGAAAATGAGATCTCGGGCCCGTTCCTGTCCGGGGGGGACCTCGACGAGGCCGCTTTTCGTCATCTGGATATCTGCGTCCCTGAGGATGTCGATGCCGCTTAACCGGTAGAGGAGCTGAACATAACCGGAACAATCCAGGCCATAAGGCGAGCCGCCTCCCCAATAATAAGGAAGTCCCAGAAAGCGTTTCGCCAGGGCGACCGTCTCGTCCGGCGAGAGCTTCTTCCGGAGCGCGGCGGCGTCCACGATCTTGCCGTCACCCTTCTGGACCCAGGCCATCGTCCCGCAGGGGAGCGTGACCTCGCACCAGCGCTCGCCGCAGTTCCCAACCTCGAGCACGGAGCCGATGGGCGCGACGGTAAGGGGCTTGCGCTCGGTGACGTCGTCTGTGGCATAGATATTGGCCATGAGGCTGGTCGCCTCGAAGACTTTGCCTTCCGAAGCGTAAGCTTTCCGTCCCTCGCCGATGGGCCGGAAGGATGTTCCGATCATCCAGCCCTGGTAGGTGTCCGGCGTCTCGATCCGGAACCATTCCTCGCCCTTGGCGTTCTTCTCCACGGCGAGGATCTTGACGTTCGTCCCGAGGAGCGCCTGGCTGACGACGTCCACGGTGTCGTTCGAGGCGCTGTACAGGTTCTCGACGGTCTTGATGACGACGGCCGTTCCCGGGATTTCTGCGCCGGACGTGAGCATAACGGTGAAAAATATCAGCGATGGAACAAGAGCGATCTTCTTAAGCATGGATACCTCCAATTCGATTCTGATAATTTTATATAACCCCCGGCCTTCTGTGTCAAATGAAGTCGGGGTCAAACCTACAATCTTAACGAGGCCTTAGATTTCTGTAGTGTCTCCGTCCATCGGAGGCCTGCGGCTTCCCTCGTCGGACGTTGGTCTCAGGCTGATCTCCGCATGGTCGCTGCAGCCCTCCCCCGTGCCCTCCCATCACAGTCCTCGAAAGGCGGTCCGGGAAGGCTAAAAAAGTGTAGGTTTGACCCTCGCTTCTGGCTTATAATTGGGCCTTCAAGTCTGACGCGAAGGAGACGATGATGAGACGCAAGGAATTCCTCGAGTTATCCGGGATGATGCTGGCCGGGTCCGCCCTGCCAGGCAAAACCGTTTTCGCTGGGGTCCAAGGCACCGCGGCCGGTCCTGCCAGGATCGACGCCCGCATCTACGAGGTCCAGCTCAAATATGCTTGGACGCTCTCCCGGGGGACGTGGAACGTTCGGCGTAACGTTCTGGTCCGCCTCGAGAAAGACGGCGTCATCGGGATGGGGGAGGCGGCCCCTATCGTCCGCTACAACGAGACGGCCGAAAGCGGCCTGGCCTTCATTGACAAGGCCCGGCCGATCCTCGAAAGGGACCTCTGGCAGTATTTCGACCGTTGGAACGAGATCGATGCCTTGGCTCCCGGCGAGCACGCCGCAAAGGCGGCCCTGGATATGGCCATCCTGGACTGGGTAACCCGGAAACTCGGCCTCCCCCTTTACCGGTTCCTAGGCCTCGACAAGGCGAAGACACCCCCGACGACCTACTCGATCGGCATCGACGAGGTCAAGGTCATGCAGGAGAAGGTTCGGGAAGCCGCCGATTTCTCGGTCTACAAGATCAAGCTCGGCTCCAAGGACGACAAGGCCATCATCGAGGGCATCCGCGCGGTCACTGACAAGCCCCTCCGGCCGGACGCCAACGAGGGATGGAAGACGAAAGAAGAGGCCCTGGCCATGATCGACTGGATGGCCGACAAGGGAGTTGAGCTCGTCGAACAGCCGATGCCGGCCGGGATGTTCGAGGAGTACCGCTGGCTCAAGGAGCGGTCGAAGCTCCCGCTCTTCGCCGACGAGAGCATGATGACGGCCCGGGACATCCCTAAGCTCGTCGAGGGCTTCCACGGCATCAACATCAAGCTCATGAAGTGCGGCGGCATCCAGGAAGCCCTCCGGATGGTCGCTATAGCCCGCGCCTTGGGCCTCAAGCTCATGCTGGGCTGCATGGTCGAGACGTCCCTCGGCATCACAGCCGGAGCTTCTATCGCCCCCCTCTTCGACTACGCCGACCTCGACGGGAACCTTCTCATCACGAACGACCCCTTCAAGGGCGTCCAAACGGTCAAAGACAGGCTCGTCCTCGGAGATAAGCCGGGGCTGGGGATCGAAGGGGACGTTTGGAAATAGAGCCCCTATTTTTCCGAGACGACACGTCCGTACTCGCTCGATCGCTGTAGCCTTGAAAAGTGCTCAATGACGAGCTTCGCGATCGCGGCGATGGCGGGATTGCCGGCGGCGTCGTTTTTCAGGTATGTCGTCATGACGCAAATGACAAAGGGCCTGTCCTTTAGATAGACGATTCCCGAATCGCATCGGACAGCCTCGAGCTCGCCGGGTTTCTCGGCGACGATGACGTCTTCAGGGACGCCGGCATGCAGGGGGCTTTCCTTGGGGATGGCCAGGAGGTCGATGAGCTTCCCCCGGTAGGGCTCCTCGAGGACCTGCCCGCCCTGGATCTTCTCGAGGAGCGCCATCATCTCCGCCGGTGTCGAGACGTTCTCCCGGCCCTCGGCGGCCGCCGTGAGGTCCATCATCTTCCGGCGCAGCCGCGTCTTTGTCAGTCCGAGCGCGTCCATCCTGCGGTTGACGGCCTCCATGCCGGCCTTCTCGATGAGGAGGTTGGTGGCCGTGTTGTCGGAGAGGACGATCATCAGGACGCACAGGTCGTGGATCGATAGCGACAAGCGCGGCCTGCCCATATAAAAAAGCACCCCGCTCCCGGCGACCTTTTTCCCCGGCTCCAGATCCACGAACTCGTCCAACCGGAGCTTCCCCTCTTCCGCCTGCTTGAAGACTTCGAAGAGGAGGGCGATCTTGATAGAGCTTGCCTGGGGGAAGACCTCGTTCTCGTTGATGAAGAAGGTCTTGCCCGTTTTGAGGTCCTTGACGGCCAACCCGAGGACCCCGTCGAGACCCGCCTCGATCGTCCGAATCCCGGCCATGAGCTTCTCGTCGAGGGCTTGTTTTTTATCGACGGCCCAAGCCGACGAACACAGAGCGGCGCCCAGCGTCGTGCCGATAAGAATGGCTGTTACAAAAACGGCGAATTCCCCCCATTTTCTCATTTTGACCCTCCTTGCCGGCGGGCTCAACCCCCGGGTCGAAACTTTCCCCTCCGCGGACCGAATCCCGCGCTGCCCGCCATGGGCTTATGTCTTACTGCCGTTGATGACGAGTCTTTGCCCGACGCTCAAGCCGTCGTCGGCAAGCCTGTTGTCCGCTTTGATCTTTTCGACGGTCGTGTTGAATTGCCGGGCCAGGGTAAAGAGAGTGTCGCCCGCTTTGATGACATAGAAAGTCTTTGCGTCCTGGACTTGGACGGCCGGTCGGCCCCCCGACGTCGTTTCCGTAGGTTTCGTTGTCTGGACCGACAGCCGCGGCGCCGGGCCGCCGCCCGGCTCCGACTCCGACGGATCGCCCTTACCGGGGATCTTGAGCTTCCGCCCGATCTGGAGGCTCCGCGGGTTCTTGATGCCGTTGAGCCGCATGATGGCGTCGGCCGAGGTCCTGTAGTGGCGGGCGATCGCGCCCAGCGTGTCCCCGGACTTGACGCTGTGCCAGCCGTAGACGACGTCGGGCGGGATGTAGCGGGGGAGGGCTGGGAGTGCCGCCAGGACCTTCTCTCCGTACCCGACGGGGACCTTGAGGGCGTAGTCGCAGTTCGGGGTCGAGTCGTGCCTGAGCTCAGGGTTGAGGAACGAGAGGATCAGGGGGTCGAGCCCGAGGGTCGCCGAGATCGAGGCCAGCTTTACCGGTTGGCCGACGGTCACCGTCTCACAGGCGAGAGACGGGTCGGGGGTCGGCAGGGTGAACCCGTACTTTGCGGGGTTCTCGACGATGAGCATGACGGCGATGATGCGGGGGACGAATCGGGCCGTCTCGTAGGGCAGGTTGTTGAAGACGTCCCAGAAGTTGTCCAGGTAGTCGATCTTCTGGGCCTTGATGACGTTCTGGACCCTGAGCTCGCCGCAGTTATAGGAGGCCAGGGCCGTCGTCCAGTCCCCGAAGAAATCGTGGAGCTCGGTCAGGTACCTGACGGCCGCCCGGGTCGCCTTAACCGGGTCCATTCGCTCATCGATGTATTTGTCCTGCTTCAGGCCATAGCGATAGCCTGTCGAACGGATGAACTGCCACATTCCCAAGGCCCGCGCCCGGGACAGGGCCCGGACCTTGAAGCCGCTCTCGATGATCGGCACCCAGGACAGATGTTCGGGGAGGCCCGCTTTTCTGAGTTCCTCTATGATCATCGGACGGTAGAGGCCGGAGCGCTTGTAGGCTTCTTCGAAGTATCGCCTTTCCTTCGTCTGAAATGACCGGATCTCGTCCTGGACCCACTTGTTTTCAACGAGGGGGATGGTCCCGTTGCCGACGGCCACCGTTTTCAGGTGTGAGGCGTAGAGCTGCTGGATCCTCTGGGCGATGAGAATTCGGAGGTCGTTCTTCTCCTGGTAGAGGTCGGAATCCGGAGGGGTATTCGCCTTGAGGATGAGCCCGTAGGCCTCGTCGAGCTTGGCTAGGGCGGGGTCGGTCTCCCCCCGGTCCAGGGCGGCTTGGGCTTCCTGGTAGACGGTGAGGGCCTCCTCGAGAAGGGCCGCCGCCTCTTCTTTATCCGGCGTCTGGGCGCCGTTCTTCCCGGAATCGGCTTCGCTGTCCAAGTCGTCCTTCTCAAGGACGGGGAG
>Ga0315283_10001197_pt1 | contig 20554 bp, 19 predicted proteins | sample YL17G09_0_MG_FD_204541 | JGI IMG/M metagenome (GOLD analysis project Ga0315283, IMG submission 204541) | Sediment microbial communities from Yellowstone Lake, YNP, Wyoming, USA - YL17G09_0 | ecosystem: Environmental > Aquatic > Freshwater > Lake > Sediment | place: USA: Wyoming | collected... | reverse complement strand
CCCTCTTCGTCAAAGCGTAGTGCCGTGGCTTTACCAATCCCTGACGCTCCGCCAGTAACAAGGACAACCTTATCTTTCATGCGCATGGGAACTCCTGAATAGTTTTTTACCACTCTCGGGTTATCTACTGATTACAAAGCCTTAAATGCCGGGTAGATTTTTTCGTTTCGCCTTCATCAAATTTGATTAAGCCTACAGTCAAAAGTATGCCGGTCTGAATAACTTCGGATTTGAGCGGGTATGATACGGGCGCGGCACTGTCTTTAAAGATACTATTTGGCGCCTATTCCCATCAGCGCGGTGCGGAAGATCCGCGCATCCATTTCTTTTGGTCGACCGCGGATAACTGGCGGAAAATCCATATAGGGCAGTATATTGTCTTGAATGTCGATGCCAGGTGCAACTTCCGTCAGGACGAGGCCTTCACTCGAAAGCTCGAAGACGGCGCGCTCTGTGACATAAAGGACAGGCTGCCCTGTCTCGATTGCGTGGTCTCCCGAAAAGGTGCGGTGCTCAACTTCTTGAATGAACTTCCTTATTGTGCCTTCCCGGAGTACGCGCAACTTTCCGTCTTCAATGGCTACCTTCAGGCCGTTTGCAGTAAATGTGCCAAGAAAAATGACATGCTTGGCATTTTGAGAGATGTTGATGAATCCTCCCGCGCCCGAGAACCGGTTGCCGAACTTGCTGACGTTGATATTGCCACAACTGTCCACCTGGGCTAGGCCCAGGAAAGCCAGATCGAGGCCGCCGCCATCGTAAAAATCAAATTGGGATGGCTGGTCGATCAAACACTCCATATTGCTTGCCGCTCCAAACGAGAGACCTCCGGCAGGCATGCCTCCAATAGGACCAGGCTCTACAGTGAGCGTAAATTCTGCCAGGATCCCCTCCTCGGCGGCTACATTAGCGACCCCTTCGGGCATGCCAATTCCAAGATTCACAATTGCGCCGGGTTTCAATTCCAGCACTGCCCTGCGAGCGATAACCTTCTGCTCATCCAGCGGCAGCACATGGAAATTAGTTACCGGAATTTTGATTTCCCCAGCATAGGCCGGGTTGTATGCTTCCGCGAAGGTCTGCCAGTGGTTTTCGGGCTGGGAAATAACGACGAAATCGACCAGGATTCCAGGCACTTTGACAAGGCGAGGATTAAGTGTGCCGTAATCTGCAATCCGTTCAACTTGTGCAATCACTATCCCACCCGAATTATGCACCGCCTGGGCAATCGCCAGGTTCTCAAGGATCAGCGCCTCGCGCTCGAATGTCAGGTTGCCAGCTGTGTCAGCAGTTGTGGCACGCAGGATGGCGGCATGGATCGGTAGGGATTTGTACCAGAGATACTCCTTATCACCTAACCTGACCAGTTCAACGATCTCCTCGGAAGTGCGGGTATTCATTTTCCCGCCGCCATAGCGTGGGTCTACAAAAGTTTTCAGCCCCACATGGGTAATATGCCCGGGACGGTGCCCAGCGATGGCGCGGAAGAGATGCGATATACAACCTTGGGGTAAGTTATAGGCTTCAATCTTGTTTTCGAGGGCGAGTTTTCCAATCTTTGGCGCGAGACCCCAATGCCCGCCAATCACACGTTTGAGCAGGCCTTCATATCCCAGGTGGTTAAGCCCACGCTCGTTTCCATCCCCCTGCCCAGCGGCATAGATCAACGTTAAATCGCGGGGCTCGCCGGATTCCAGGAAGCGTTTTTCCAGGGCCAACGCAATTTCTTCCGCAAAACCGATGCCGACAAAGCCCTCCGTCGCGACTGTCATGCCGCTCTGGATATGTCGGACAGCTTCATCGGGTGAAACAATCTTGTTTGATGTCATATTCAGATCCTAACATACACTGGGCAGCAACGATTTCGCCGATGATCAATTGTGGGTAGAGTAAGGTATAGGGGTCCTGAAAATTATCTACATCCGTCAGCGCAGAGGATGTAATGTGGTGGGTTTGAATTGGGTCAAGCCAATGCCATCCAACTGCCCACTACCCGCAGCGACGCGGTAAACCTGTAAGACGGTGCCACCGACAATTGTTTTGCCACAACTGCTCTTACACACTAACCCCAGTGTTTCACCTTTGAGAATATCATAGGTGAAATCATCCACCACTTTCACATTGCCAACATGTCGCTGGAATATACCGGGCTGGATCGGAAAACATTTCTTAAGGGCTTTTATCTGGATTCTGGCCCGTTCATCGTAGCTCATGTTGCCAGCATTCTTCAGGCGCGTCAGCGGGCACAGCAATCCAATTGTATAGGGATGCCTGGGGTGTTTGTTATCGTTCATTCGCCGGTGAAGTGGGCGGCGGGACGGACTGCACCCACTGGCCTTCTCCGCCTGCTTCTTCCAGCCGGGTCCTCAACTCCACCACCACCCCTTCCAACTGGTGGGTGGTGTCGAAATAAGCCCACTTGGAACCGACGTGGACGCCGGTGCCACTGGCGATGTTCTCGATCCCGGCTCCGATCAGCGCAGCTACCCCTTGCTCGAACCCGGGGACGGTCAGGCGGAAGTGATGCAATCCAGGCCCGTGATCGCGCAGGAAATCGCTGTATATGTTTTTGCCTTCCAGGGGTTGAACGATCTCGATTTGGATCTTGCCTACCGTGACAAAAGCCAATAGCAGGCGGAAGTTAGCCGGCTGTCCGTGATAGGTGGCCTGCGGGTCGACCCCTTCGAGCGGCCATTCGAAAATGCGAAAAGGTCCAATGCCAAACAGCCGGGAGAGTTCCTGGGTGACGGCGTGCAGATCATTTACCACGATCCCGATTTGATCCAGATCAGCGCCGCCAATCAAGGAAGACGATTCTGTCATGCTCACCTCAGGCCATGCACTTTACAGGCGCGCCCGGATTTCATCGGTGGCGTAGTTGATCGGTATTCCTTTTTCTTTCTTCTCGATGAAGGCGAAGACTACCTTCCGTACTGCCGCAGCGATATCGTCGAGGTCTTGTTTTTCCAGCAGCGGATGGACGCTGGCGAGCCAGAAGACCTCATCGCAGGCTTTTTCTGCGGTTGGACACAGCCCTTTGTAATAGCTTACCTCGCCTTCATACCACGGGCATTCAAACGGGCATTTGGTCCCGCCGTAGCCGATCTTGTCGACAAATAATGGTTCAAGGTGCTGCGGGATCATCCAGCGGGTGGTGCTGAGGTAGTTCAGGGAATAGGTACCTTCGGCAGCCAAAGCGATACCAAAGTTGAGCATGTCGGTCCCCAAAATTTCTGGCAGCAGGCGGATCAAGAAGTAAAAATAGACACGCTCGCCATACGACTGCTCACTGGGCAGGACGATGCCGGGAACATCCGCTAACAGCGCCCGGAGATATTCGGCGTTTTCGGTGCGTTTATGGATCATGTCCCAGGCGCGTTTCATCTGCTGTATGCCAACGGCAGCCTGCATGTTGGTGATGCGGTAGTTGGTGCAGGGCAATCCCCAGTGATATTTGGAGGCCGGGCCAAGAGATTTTTTGCGGGCAAAGTCCATGAAGCCCCACATTTTCTCATACAGATCGGTGTCATTAGTGATCACGAAACCGCCCTCGCCGGTGTTGATGATCTTGCCGGTGATGGAGCTGAACACCCCCACATGTCCGATCGTGCCGACCAACTTGCCCTTGTAGGTGGCTCCAAGCGATTGGCAGGCATCCTCTAAAACCCACAAATTGTGTTTGCGCGCCAACTCCATGATCGGATCCATGTCCTGCAGAGTGCCGGAAATGGTCACCGGGATGATGGCTTTGGTGCGCGGGGTAATGCGCCGAGCGACGTCATTTGGGTCGAGCGTCAGAGTAATCGGATCGATATCGGCAAAGATGGGGATGGCGTTTTGTTCCAACACCGCCGTATCGGAAGCAACGAAGGTGTACGGCGAGACGATCACCTCATCCCCGGGGCCGATCCCGAAAGCAGCCAGGGCGATATGCAGAGCGGAAGTGCCGCTTGAAACGGCGATGGCATGTTTAACGCCGAACCACTCGGCAAGGACGCGCTCATATTCTATGGCGGCCTCAGCGCGGCGCAGCTTCTTATTTCGCGCCACTTCCATGAGGGCGTCAAGCTCTTCTTTCTCGAATACGTCCGTCTCAACAATAGGCTCTCGAGTGCGCACCGGCGTTCCGCCGTCGATAGCTAGTTTTTCCATGACATTTACTCCTTTAATTCAATTTTGATAACCAAATAGATGTATGACCTCTAAACCTATTGTTTTGCATAATATTAGTATATCAATTGGAAAAAGTCATGTCAAGACCCGTGTTTAAGGAAAATCGATGAAATAATTATCGAATTCAGTTGGTTATTGACAAGACGAAATTAATTGATTATTATATTGAAACAAGATGTCATACCTTTGATCGGACAGGGCATGGACCTTTCGGCAAAATTTGAATCGAATACCTTATGGGACAAAGACGCTCACGACGGTACGCAATTGGCGCAACGCGTGACTGAACACCTGCGCAAGATGATCATGAATGGCGAACTGCCTCCGGAAACCCAACTGCCCAATGAGCCTGACCTGTCTGCTTATCTAAATATTAGCCGCTCCACAGTACGCTCGGCTCTGGCCATCTTGGAGCAAGGGGGATTCATCCAGCGCCGGTGGGGGGTGGGTACATTTGTCACAAAGAACCCGCCTACCTACAACAACTTGAGCCTTAACTCCGGCGTCACGCAATTGATCCGCTCCTCTGGGGCGGAACCAGGCTGTTCAGAACTTCTGGTGACCACCCGTCCGGCGAGCGAGCGGGTGTCTACCCATCTTTCAATCGAATTGGGGACTCCCACCCTGGTAATCGAGCGTGTTAGGCTGGCCAACGATCAGCGGGCGGTCTTCACGGTGGACATCCTGCCGCTCAGTCTTTTCCATCTGCCGGGCGGCGATATTCGTCTGGAAGACTTTGAAAAACATATCCAAGAGCAGCAATCGGTCTATGGTTTTTTGCGCCAACGCCTGTCGCTGGAGATCCATCATGGAATTGCCTGGATTCGTCCTCTGTCTGCTGAACAATACATCGCCGATAAACTTCAAATTCGTGTCGGTAGCAATATTCTGCACATTGAACAGGTTGATTTTGATGTAGACGGAGAACCGGTGGCGTTATCGGACGAATATTACGTAGCGGATGCCTTCAGGTTTTATATCTATCGATCGAGTCAAGGAACTTGACCATGAGCATTGATTCTACCGGCAGGAAAGAGGGCGAGTTGACGGGAAAGGTGGCCTTGATCACCGGCGCGGCTTCCGGGATCGGTTTGGCGATCACACGCCGATTCGTAAAAGAGCAAGCCCTTGTGGCAATGGTGGATTTTAACGTGGAGAAGTTGAATCATTCCAGGGATGAACTGCTGCAAATGGATGGCGCGGCGCAGATCCTGACCGTACCTTGCGACATTACAAACGAAGCCAACGTTGTCTCGGCCGTGAAAACAATCGCCGAACACTTTGGCAGGTTGAACATCGCCGTGAACAACGCAGGAGTCTCGGTCAGCGTCCCTTCCGACGAGTGCACCCTGGAGCAGTGGAACTGGGTTATGAATGTCAACTGCACAGGTAGTTTCCTGATCTCCCGCGAGGCGATTAAGGTTTTTAAACTTCAGCCGGATGGCGGGGCGCTGGTTTTTATCAACAGCGACAATGCGCTTAAACCCAGCAAGCACTTTCTGGCCTACAACACCTCTAAGGCGGCGGTATTGCAGATGGCCCGTACTATCGCCAATGAGTTCGGCCAGTATCACATTCGCGCCAACAGTGTTCTGCCGGGAGCGGTCTTTGGGGGCAGCGCCATGTGGACGTCGGAACTGCGCGCCGCCCGGGCGAAGATCCACGGTTTTGATCCGGAATTGCTGGAAGAAGAATATAAGAAAAACAACGCTCTGGGCGTAATCATCGACCCCACCGAGATTGCGGAACTGGTCGTCTTTCTCGCCAGCGACCGTTCGGCCAAAATGACCGGCAACGCTCTGGTCATTGATGGCGGCGGTTTGGGCGGTTACGTGCGATAAACAACTCGCCCGGATTTCCGGGACTACCGGCTAATGCACGAAAGGATTGAAACCATGATGCTCGAAAAACTGCGCCAGGAAGTCTTTGAATCTCTGCTGGAGCTGCCCAAGAATCGTCTGGTGACGATGCACAGCGGGACGGTCAGCGGTCGCGACCCCGAAACTGGCTATATTGTGATCAAGCCTACCGGTTTTCGCTACGACCGGCTGACCCCGGCCGATTTATTGGTTATGGACAGCCGCGGAAAAATTCTGGAAGGCGCGCTGCGGCCCTCCAGTGATACTGAAACCCACTTGTATTTGTACCAGCATCGATCGGATATCTTCGGCATCGTCCATACGCACTCTCCCTTTGCCTGCATCTTTGCTGTGCTGGGCCGGCCGATCCCGGCGGTGATGACCTCGGCGGCGCTGCTCGGCGGCGAGATACCGGTAGGCGGTTATGCTGCGGTGGGTGGCGAAGACATCGGTTCGGAGATCATTCGCAAGATCGGTAAGTGCTCGGCGATCATCATGCAGAATCACGGCGTCTACACCATCGCCTCTACTGTCTGGCAGGCCACCATCGACGCGGTGGAAGTGGAAGACCTTGCAAAAATCGCCCATTATGCCACGCTGCATGGCGATCCGATCATATTAACCCCTGAACAGATAGAGGAGTTTCAGAACATCTACCGCACGCTCTACGGGCAAAAAGAAAAATAAGTCTTCCCGATAGCCCCTGTCGCCATTCTTGAAAGGGTCAAGCCGTGTCTGAACCGTCCGTCGATAGCGCTTACGAAAATGCTAGGTTTATTCACAAGGTCTTAAGCTTGTATTACGACACGGACGCCACGCAAAGTGACATTGCCCGGCAGCTTGGCATCTCGACTCCCAAGGTGAACCGCCTGTTGCAACGGGCGCGGCGGCAAGGGATGGTGCGGATCTCGCTGCACACACCTTTCCAGCAATTGTTTGATCTGGAAAAACGATTGGAAGAAACCTTTCTCATCCCCGAAGTTGTAGTGCTTCCATCCAGCACAGGGGATACCCAGGCTTTGCTGTCTGCTTTGGGGACGGTGGCAGCGTGCTACCTGCTAGAACACTTGAGGGATGGTGATGTGATTGCAATTGGTGGGGGGACGACCGTACAAGCCATCGTAGAGGCTGTCAATCCGCAGCGCGCTTATCGGGTGGATGTGGTTCCCGTAGTGGGCGGGGTGCAGGGGCGCGTTACAACGGATGTCAACTTCCTGGCGGCACAGCTGGCCGAACGGTTAGGTGGCCAGGCCTTTCAACTGCACTCACCGGTATTTGCCGAATCGTCGCAGCAGCGCCAGGCTCTGCTGAATATGGCGCCGATCAAGGATATCCTGAATATCGCCCGCCAGGCCAATATAGCCCTCTTGGGAATCGGTACGGTGGACCCGGAAGCCTCCCGTTTTGTTCAATTTACTGCCCTGTCCGCCGAAGAGATGAAACAGATTGCCGACCTATACCATGGCATCGGCGAACTATTGGCGATCATCTATAACAGGGCTGGAAAACCTTGCGCTCAACCCTATGCCGATCGGGTGGTTGGCCTGACGATTGAAGAACTGCAGGCGATTCCGCTGCGGATAGGGGTGGCCGGTTCACTTAGCAAGGCCGCGGCGATTCAGGGAGCCTTGTGCGGCGGATATTTACATACCCTGATCACGGATGAAACTGCAGCACAAGGCGTGATGGAACTGCAAGCTATCCCTCAAGGCAGCTAGATGATGTATTCACTACTCAAAATTCCTGTAGGTGTTTACGAGAAAGCCTTCCCAGCCGAGTATTCCTGGGAGCAGATTCTGACTTCCGCCAAACAGGCCGGGTACGACTTTGTGGAAATGTCGATCGATGAGAGCCCGGAGCGCCTGGATCGGCTGTATTGGTCGCATTCCGACCGGGCCGCGCTGCGACAAGCGATCTTCAATACCGAGATGCCAGTTTGGGGAATGGGGATCAGTGCCCACCGCAAGTTCCCGCTCGGCAGCGCCTCATCTGATCTGCGCCGGCAGGGCCTGGATATCCTCTACCGGTCGATTGAACTGGCTGCCGATTTAGGGGTGAAAGTCATCCAGATCATGGGCTATGACGCCTTTTATGAGCCGAGCAACGCCGATACGCAGGCGAGATACCTGGAAGGGCTGCGCGCCGGCGTCTGTTGGGCGAGCGCTGCCGGAGTACTTTTGGCCTTGGAGAACGGCGATAGCGAGCTGGTCGACTCGGTTGAAAAAGCCATGCGCTTTGTCAAAACGCTCAATTCACCCTGGTTTCAGGTTTACCCCGATATCGGTAACATGACCGCAGCTGGTTACAGCCCGCTCGAACAACTTCCATTAACCGAGGGCCACCTGGTGGGTGTACATGTCAAAGATACCCGCCAGGGCGAGCTGCGCGGAGTGCCGCTTGGGCAAGGGATTGTCCGGTTTCAAGAAACTTTCCGGTTGTTAGCCCGCATAGGTTTTGCCGGTCCGCTGGTGATGGAAATGTGGGCGCATCTCGATCCCACCGGCGATCCTATTGGTTCAGTCACCCGAGCGCGCGCAGTTCTTGATCGATGGATTGCCGATGCCTGGGGCAATTTAACAATAAATAATTAGGAAGAAGGAAAAGTATGGAAAATGCGAGTACAGCAGTTCCGCCCTCCGGCGGGGGCACATTCCTCCGCACCGTCGATTCGGCGTCGATAGCCCACCAGCTGCCGCATGAGAAGCTGGTCTGGATGCTGCGCAAGATGTGCGAGACGCGCCATTTCGAGGAGAAAGCTGAAGAGTTGTACACGCGCGGCCTGGTGCATGGCACGATGCATTTGTCCATCGGGATGGAAGCGTCGCCTATCGGCAGCATCGGTGCATTGGAACCGGATGATTTGATCATCCATCATCACCGCGGTCACGGGCATACGATCGCAAAAGGGGCGGACATCACCGTCATGATGGGAGAGTTTTTGGGCAAAGAACCGGGCTACTGCCGCGGCCGGGGCGGTTCGATGCACATCGCTGATATGCCGGGCGGTAACTTCGGGGCTACCGGCATTGTTGGAGGCGGGATTCCCATCGCGGTGGGGATCGGCCTTGCGCTGCATATGCGCCGTTCGCACCAGGTGTTGTTGAGCTTCTTTGGAGATGGGTCGACGAACGAGGGCGCCTTCCATGAAGCATTGAACATGGCTTCCATTTGGAAACTGCCGATCGTCTTTATCTGTGACAATAACAAATATGGCATGTCGATGGACGTGCATCAGGTGATGAATATTCAGTACATCTCGGAGCGCGCCGCCTCGTACGGCATTCCGGGAGTCTCCATTGACGGTAACGATGTGTTGACCGTCTACCAGGTGATCGGCGAGGCCATTGCCCGGGCACGCGCTGGCGAAGGACCAACGTTGGTCGAGAATTTGACGTACCGCTGGCGCGGCCATTCGAAAAGCGACCGCAATCTCTACCGCACGCAGGAAGAGATCGCTGAGTGGATGAAGCGCTGTCCGATCAAGCGCTTCAAGCAGCTGCTGGTGACCGAGCGCATCATGGATGAGGTTGAGGTGGAAGATATCGATCAGCAGGCTAAAGAGACGATTGACCACTCAGCCGAGGCGGCAGTGTTGATGCCTGAGCCTTCTCCGGAAAACATGGAAGAGGAGGTATACGCACCATGAGCGACCAGAAGAAGCGTGAGATCACGTATTTAGAGGCGGTGCGTGAGGCAATGGTGCAGGAAATGCGTAGCGATCCGGATGTATTTTTGATGGGCGAGGATATTGGTGTCTACGGCGGCGCGTTTGGTGCCAGCCAAGGGATGCTGGAGGAATTCGGGCCGGAGCGCATTCGCGAAACACCTATCTCAGAAGAGGCGATCGCTGGAGCAGCTACTGGTGCGGCCATGATGGGTATGCGGCCGATCATCGAGATCATGTTTATGGATTTTGTAACCCTGGCGATGGATCAATTAGCGAACCAGGCGGCCAAGATTCGCTTTATGTTCGGAGGTCATACCAGTGTCCCACTGGTCTGCCGGGCGCCAGCCGGTTCAGGTACGGGGGCAGCCGCCCAGCACTGTCAGAGTCTGGAAGCCTGGTTCGTCCATGCGCCGGGTATCAAAGTGGTGGCGCCTTCGACACCCTACGATGCCAAGGGGCTGTTGGTGACTTCCATCCGTGATAACAACCCGGTGCTCTTCATGGAGCATAAGCTTTTATACCGCACCAAAGGCCATGTGCCGGAGGATCTTTACAGCATTCCTTTCGGGCAGGCGGAAGTCAAACGCCCAGGACGGGATTTGACAGTGATTGCCTATTCCAATATGGTAGTGCGCGCCTTGGAAGCAGCGGAAATACTGGCTGCCGAAAAGATTGAGATCGAAGTGGTGGATCCGCGTACGCTGAAGCCTTTGGATGAAGCGACCCTGATGGCCTCTGTGTGCAAGACCGGGCGGGTGCTGATCGTTCATGAAGCCCCGATCACTGGCGGCTTCGGCGGTGAACTGGCAGCGCTGATTGCCGGGGGAGAGGCATTCGACTACCTGGATGCGCCGATCCGCCGCCTGGCCGGGCGCGATATTCCCATCCCATACAACCGCACCCTGGAACGAGCCACGGTACCGCAGGTGGAAGATATTGTGGCGGCGGCGCGGACTTTGGCGAAAGAAGGCAAATAAGTATGGCGGTTGAGGTGATTCTTCCCAAGGTGGATATGGTGATGGAGACTGGCACCTTCGTTGAATGGTTGAAACAGGAAGGCCAGCAGGTCGTCAAAGGCGAACCGTTGTTCACCATTCTTACCGACAAGGCAGCCATCGAGATCGAGTCCCCGGCAAGCGGGATATTGGCCGGGGTGAGCGCCAAACCCAACGATGTGATCCCGGTATCCGAGACGATCGCGTATATCCTTGCGCCTGGCGAGCGGCAGCCGGAACGGCGCAGCGGCGCGTCTGCAGCCGGCGCAGCAACCTCAGCGGTTCCTGCTGAGACTCCTGCAGGGGCAGTGGTCATAGGGCCGTCAGCTTTTCCGGCTGCCCCAGCGGGCAAGGTGCGTGCATCTCCCGTGGCGCGCCGTATGGCCGCCGAGTTGGGCTTGAACCTGAACACGCTGTCTGGGCGAGGCCCGCGCGGGCGTATCCAACGCGCCGATGTGGCCGCTGCCGTCGAAACACGGGCTGCTATAAGGCCGAGTGGAATGCCGGCGCTTCAGATTCCCCTGCCCGATGCGCGTCGCAAGGAAGTGATCCCGCTGACCGGCGCACGCAAGATCATTGCGCAGCGCATGGCCTACAGCGCGGCCACGGCACCGCACATCACCCTCTCGCTACATGTGGATATGAGCGAGGCAACGCACCTGCGCACCCGCCTGCTGGAGAAAATCGAGCAAAGTACCGGGCAGCGCCTGTCCTTCACCGCCATCCTGGTGCGCGCCGTTGCTGCCGTCCTGCCGCACCACCCATTCATAAACGCCTCGTTGAACGTCGAAGAGATCATCTGCTGGGAGGATGTCCACCTGGGCATTGCCACCAGCCTAAAGGATTATCTAATCGTCCCGGTGATCCGCCAGGCCCAGACCAAGAACCTCGAACAGCTGGTAGTGGTGCTGGCCGATTTGGTAGAGCGCGCTCGGAGCCACCGCTTGTCCCCGGCTGAGATGAGCGGCAGCACGTTTACGATCTCCAACCTGGGCATGTTTGGCATCGAATCGTTCACCGCCATCATTAACCCGCCCGAATCAGCCATCCTGGCGGTTGGGAAGATAGTCGAACGCCAGGCAGCGGGAGAAAATGGCCTGGTTCTAAAACCAATGATGAACCTGACTCTCAGCGCCGACCATCGCGTTATTGATGGCGCCGCCGCAGCCAGTTTTTTAGCCGAGCTGAAGGCAACCCTGGAAAATCCTTACTTGCTATTGTAGAAAGGAGGTACTGCAGGCTCAAATATTAGAAACCTTATTACATCATTTGCCGTGAACCGATCATAACGGATTCTATTTCAGGAGGTTCTTCATATGTCTAAAAAGTTGACTGTTTTATGTGCAGCGGCACATCCGGATGATATCGAACTGCAATGCGCCGGCACGCTCATCCGTTACGTCAAAGAAGGTCACAAAGTCTACATGGCTGTGGCCTGCACAGGCAATGTTGGTTCCAAAGTGCATACCGGACCGGAAATCGAAGCCATCCGCGCGGCTGAAGCAAAAAAAGCAGCCGATATCATCGGCGCCGAGCTGATTATTATGGGTTTTCTGGATGGTGAAGTCTGGTTGGATAACCCATCCTGGAAAAAGTATGTTGATCTCATCCGGCGCACCAACCCCGATGTGATCATTACTCACGAGCGCGATGATTATGTTCACGATCATTCCAACGTGGGTGAGTTGGCTTACCGTGCGGCCATCTGGGCCAGCGTTGCCAACATACCCGGCACCGAATACCCGCCGATCGATCACATCCCGACCGTATTCTATTTCGAAAACATCGGCACTCATCGCTTGGCGCCACCTGATTATTACGTGGATATTTCTCAGGAATACGAACAAAAAGTGGAGGCTTTCCGGCAACACGAAAGCCAGCATGGTGATTTCCTTGAGAAACAGTTTGGCGTGAAAGACTGGTTCGAAGCTCTGGAAGTGGTCAACAAATTTCGCGGGTTCCAGTGCGGGTGCAAATATGCGGAAGCCTTCCGCATCGTGCAAACCTGGCCAAACCAAAAAGCATACCGGTTGCTTCCGCCAGTCCAGTTTGGCACGCGTTGATTCGGCCCGGTCATCAGAATTGATTCGCCTCTAAAAAGGTGAAAAGCAATCGTAAAGCCTAAGAAACTTTGCCAAAACTCACGATGCGAATCTTTGTAAGGAGAACAATCTACCATGACTGAAAAACTCACTATCCTTGCAGTTGGTGCTCACCCGGATGACATCGATGTGTCTTGTGCTGGTACACTCATCCGTTATGTCAAAGAAGGTCACAAGGTCTACATCGCGATTGCCTGTACGGGTAATGTAGGCTCCAAAACCTTAAGCGGGCCGGAGATCGAAGCTGTTCGCGCGGTGGAACAGCAGAAATCGGCGGAAGTGATCGGTGCTGAGCTGATTATGCTGGGATATCGGGATGGCGAGGTCTGGCTGGACAACCTAACTTGGAAGAAGTTCGTGGACGTGATCCGTCGTACCAACCCGGACGTGATCCTAACCCATGATCGGGATGACTATACCCATGACCATTCAAACGTTGGTGAGCTGGCTTATCGGGCTGCCATTTGGGCAAGTGTTGCTAACATTCCTGACACCCAGTACCCGCCCATCGACCATATCCCGACCGTGTTCTACTTCGAGACCTCCGGTATGAACCGTGTCGCACCGCCTGACCATTATGTTGACATCTCCCAGGAATTCGAACAGAAGTGCCTGGCATTCCGGCAGCACGCCAGCCAGCATGGTGATTTCCTCGAGAAGCAGTTTGGTTTTAAGGACTGGTTTGAATACGTGGAGATCGTCAACAAGATGCGTGGTTTCCAGTGCGGCTGCAAATACGCGGAGGCTTTCCGCGTCGTGCAGACCTGGCCGAACCAGAAAGCTTGCCGGCTGCTCCCTCCTGTGCAGCTCGACACACACTAGCTTTATAATGGCTGGAAGTCAAATATGAGCAGTTTAGCCAAACGATCCATGATTTTGAAATGGGAACCAACTCGTAGGAGGTGTGGGTGAACTTGGGTGAGGACATACTCGAACTGAGGCATATCAGCAAGACGTTTCCTGGCATGGTAGCCCTCAAGAACATCAATATGGCCGTGAAGGTTGGCGAAGTCCATGCCTTGCTGGGCGAGAACGGTGCTGGTAAGTCCACGCTGATTAAGATTTTGAGCGGATATCACCAGCCTGACAAAGGTGGCGAAATGCTAATCGCCGGCAGGCCGGTAACTTTTAGAAACCCCAAGGATGCGATGGAGGCATCCATCCACACAATCTATCAGGAATTGACGCTTTGCCCCCATATGACTGTGGCGGAGAACATCGTCCTGGATAAACAAGACCAGTTCAAAGGCTTCTTGCAAAGAAGGCATGAATACCAGGCCATCGCTGCCCGGGCGCTGGAAGACTTGGGCCAGAGTGAGATAGACCCTAACTGGCTTGTAAAGGATCTATCCATTGCCCAGCAGCAGGTCGTGGAGATCGCAAAAGCCGTCACTTCCAAAGTAAAAATTGTCCTCATGGATGAACCGACGTCATCCATATCTCAAAATGACGCGGACAGACTCATGGACATTATCCGCGGTCTAAGGGCCAATGGCGTCGCGATTATCTACATATCCCACAGGCTGCACGAAATCGGCGGCATCGCGGACCGAATCACGGTTCTTCGGGATGGAGAACTGGTGGGCACGGTAAGCAACTCGGACGTCACCGAAAAAGACCTTATCACTATGATGGTCGGACGCGAACTAAAGAACGTTTACCCCAAGAGAGAGGTTCCAATCGGTGATGTCGTGCTGAGAGTGGAGAACCTGGCCAGTGGTGAATTGTTCAAGGGGATTTCCTTCGACGTACATAAGGGCGAAATCTTTGGCATCGGTGGACTGGTTGGTTCAATGCGAACCCAAACGCTGGAAGCGCTTTTTGGAATGCGACCGATAACTGACGGGAAGATATTTCTTAATGGCGAAGAATTCCACCCAACGAACCCGCGGCAGGCCATCAAGCACAGAATCGCGTTTGTTACAGAGGACAGAAAGAAGACGGGCCTGGTGTTATGTCTTCCGGTATACGAGAACATCAATATGGTCAACGCGCAGCAGCCATCGTTCGCGGGATACCTGAACTGGTCAAAGCTCAAAGCTGTTGCCGAAAGTCACCGGAGGACTCTGAACATAAGAGTTAGTAGCATCGAGCAAATAGTGAGTTCGCTCTCAGGTGGTAACCAGCAAAAAGTGGCGCTTGCCAAATGGCTGGACTTTTCTCCAGAGGTCATCATCTTTGATGAGCCTACCCGCGGCATCGACATCGGAGCAAAAACGGAGATCTATTTGTTTATGGGGGAACTCGCCGCACGAGGCACGGCGATCGTGATGGTCTCGTCCGAGCTGCCCGAGCTCATCAGTGTGGCGGACAGGATTATGGTGATGCAAGAAGGCCGGATGAAAGGGATCCTATCGAAAGAAGAGACGACTCAAGAGCGTGTGATGAGCCTGGCCACTCAGAAGGCCCAGCAGCCATCCCACATATCAACCGGAGGGTATAGAGAGTGACACAAACACAAGACAAAACTGGGCAGACATCCAGATCCACGATCGGGAAACTCATCATCCAGTATCGCACAATCTTGATCTTAGTTGCGCTCATGACCGTATTTTCCCTTCTGAAGCCGGTATTCCTCAATCCCTTAAACCTGCTCGCAATAATTAAGAACATGAGCTACGTGCTCATAGCCGGATTGGGGATGACGTTCATCATCACACTAGGGGGGCTGGACCTCTCCGTGGGCTCGATAGCGGCCGTTGTGGGTGTCGCTTTCGCAATGCTTATAAGGGGCGGGTTTATGCCGGCGATCCCGGCACTGCTCATCGTGATGATCGGAGCCATGCTCCTTGGCTTCATCAACGGGTTCGTCTCTGTCAAAGGAAAGATCGAGCCCTTCCTTGTGACTCTGGCTACAATGTATATCTATAGGGGAATTGCCCTCATGCTAACGACGGGCAGACCGGTCCCAATCGTGATAGCGAATTTTGCAGACCTGTTCGGTAACGGCAAGCTATTCAATCTCATCCCTTCACCCGCCATTATATCGCTGGTGGTGTTGCTGGTATCCTGGTTCCTCTTCAGGCACACCAAGTTCGGATTCTATGTGCGAAGCATCGGAGGCAACCCGGAAGCGGCGAGGGTGGCCGGCATAGACATAAGTCGGGTCAAGATCGCGGCTTACACGATGAGCGGGTTGTTCGCCTGCATTTCCGGCCTGATACTCAGCGCGCTGATGAACGGTGGGCTGCCAAACGTAGGATCCGACTTGGCGCTTGACAGTATCTCAGGCGTCATCCTTGGCGGAACAGCGATCTCCGGAGGAGTCGGTTCGATATTTGGAACACTGGGAGGCTGCCTGATTATGGCAGTACTCAACAATGGTATGTCGCTAATGGGGGCCCAGTACCACGTGCAGATATTTGTCAAAGGACTGGTCATTATCCTCGCTGTACTAATGGACAACGCGTTCAAGTCCAGACAATAATGAACGCGTTCCGCGGACGACACGGATAAAGGCAGGCGGAAGAACCAAAGAAAGGAGGGCCATAACCAAATTCTGTTCGTTTTTGTGTCAAGGAACCTCGACCATCGGAACCTATCTCAAGAAATATAGAGGAAAATGAAAATGAAAAAAATAACGATTGCCATTTCAATATTCATGATTGTCGCTATGCTAGCGGCCTGCGCACCAGCTGCCACTCAAGCCCCGGCCGCTACGGAAGCCCCGGCTGCTACGGAAGCCCCGGCTGCCACTGAAGCCCCGGCCGCCACGGAAGCCCCGGCAGTTCCGGTGAATCCCAACGAAGCTGATTTCACTTGGGTTGGAGATCCGAATGCTGTATTTGACCTGAATGCTTATTACGCTGATGTCGGCGTCGAAGCCAACACAACTATCAAGGAACCAGGCGCGGTAAAAGTCCCCGATGATGTAACTACCGCAATGCCCAAGGCCAACGAAAAATACAAGATTGGCTTCTCCGTCTACTATACGGTGGACGAAGTGGGCTCTATGATCCTTGAAACCATGAAAACCGCGGCAGACGAGGCCGGTGTTGAGCTGCTGGTCAACGACGCGAACTACGATCAGAATTCTCAAAATCAGGCTATTGAGCAGTGGATCCTGGAAGGGGTGGACGGCGTCATCCTTGCCCCGTGCGACTTCACCGGCGTGAAGACCGCTCTCGATGCACTTGAGGCTGCCAATATCCCGGTGGTTACACTGAATGCGCCTCTTGCGGGTAACGTGAATGCTGTCACCATTTCGGATACTGTGGAACAAGGCAAGATCTCCGGTGAACTGCTCGAAGAGGTTCTGCTGGCGAGCGGTAAACCCATGAAAGGTGAGATCGTATATCAAACCCTGCCCTTCGTGCACCCCAACGCTGCTACCCGTGCCAAGGGATTCATTGACGTCTTTACAAAGTACCCTGATATTAAGATCATCGAGCTGACCGGCATTTCGCCCGAAGACCATTTCAAGGCGTTTGACGGAGCCATCAAGGCGAACCCCGACATGCTTGGCGCGTGGGGCCTGTACTCCTCCGCCACCGTTGGTATGATGAACGCCCAGAAATCCAATGGAACCAAAATCCCCCTGTCCTCTGTGGACAACGACAAACCTATCCTGGCAGGTATCTATAATGGTGAAGTAGTTGGTACTGCAGCCTACTCCTCCATCGCGCCAGCGTGGTGGAGTATGACCCAGATCGTCAACCTGCTCAACGGCGATCCCATCCCGGGCGTAATGTTCTATGAGAACATGAAGGTCACTAAGGATAACGTGGAAGAGGCCTTCGCGCACTACTATCCTGGCCAGACCCTGCAAGGCTATATGTCCGGCACGACACCGTAGTACTAGATCTTGGTGAGAAATGCGGAGTAGGGGCGGACAGCGGACGTCCGCTGTCCGCCCCTTGTGATGGCTACCTATGAAAACCGGCCACAGTGTGACTGCCTGGTCCTGGTTAGCCGCGTTGCGAATTGGAAATTAGCTCTCTTCATCTTCCAGCCCGACACTCTCTTGCGCTATCTGGTCAAGGGCTTGGCGATGGGTGGACTCAAGGGTTAATCAACCGTGGAGGTAGTGTATGGATTACTTACTGGGCATTGATGTCGGCTCGACGAGCATGAAGGCCCTGGTATATGATCTGGATGGCAACGTCATTTCACGCGGCAGTCACCCGACGGAAAGCATAGCAAACGACCCGGATCATCCAAACTGGCAGGTTTATTTGCCCGACCATATCTGGGACGGGATTGCATCTGCGATTCGCGATGCAGTGAGTCAGATTGGGCCGCAAAATCGCATCACAGCGGCGACGGTTACGGGCCTTGGTGCAGATGCGGTTCCTCTGGATGAACATGGCGAGCCGGTTTATCCTTTTATCAACTGGATATGCACACGGACAACGCCGCAATTTGAACGATGGTTGGAGTATGTTGGTCTGGAACGAACCTTTCAGATCTCCGGCTGGCAGCCCTTTATATGGAGCACTGCCCTGCGGTTCATATGGTTGAAGGAAAACGAGCCGGAGCTGGCACGCCGGGTCCATAAATGGCTGATTGTTGAAGATTTTGTAAACTATAAACTGACTGGAAAATATTCCACCGATTACACGGATGCATCCCCTACTCTTTTGTTCGACCAACGTTCCTTGGCATGGTCGGACGAAATGCTAAAAATTGCTGGACTCGAAAAAGACCTCCTACCAACACCTCAACCCAGTGGATCATTTATCGGCGAAGTTACACCGCGGGCGGCTGAGAAGACCGGGCTTGCGCCCGGCACGCCAATTTTCCAGGGAGGGCATGACTACCTGGTGGGAGCGCTAGCGGCCGGAGCGATCTCTCCCGGTATGTTTCTGGATGTCACCGGAACCTGGGAACTGGTAATTACACCTACGACTGCACCACAATGGACATCTGAAATACGTCAATTAGGACTCACTGTTGAAGCGCATTCAGTTCCAAGCACTTATTGTATCTGGGCCGGGGGGACCGCTGCAAGTATGTTGGAATGGTACAAAGATCAGATCGGATCGGAAGCCCAGCGACGAGCACAGACCGGCCTTGGGAATGTGTGGTCAAACCTTATGGATGAAGCGCGAAGCGCACCGCCCGGCGCCAACGGCATCTTCTTCCTGCCACATTTCAATGGCACAGCCTGCCCGAATTTAAATCCACGTTCACTGGGTGCATTCCTGGGCCTTAATGACACCACCAAAAAAGAGGATATGGTCCGAGCTGTGGTCGAAGGACTGGACTATGCATTCCTTGATATGCTGAAGGCACTCGAGCTGGGTGCAGGGCAAAAGGCTGAAAAAATTACTGCCATCGGGGGTGGAGCACGCAATGAGTTCTGGATGCAGAACAAAGCGGATGTCTCCGGCCGTCTGGTGGTTACGCCAGAGATCGAAGAAGCCACAGCTCTTGGTGCTGCAATGCTGGCCGGCGTGGGTGTCGGGATTTATAAGAATTTGGCGGAAGCAACGCAGCGAGTTCATAAGCCAGGCAGGTCGTTTGAACCGAACCTAAAGTTGACGTCCTTCTATGCCGAATTGTTCGAGATTTACAGGGAGATTTCCCCTGCTTTACAGCAGGTAAACAGCCGAATTTATAATCTCTTTCGGGTTTGATAGTGCAGACTGACGGTCAATGAATGGCAGCTTCACAACATAGGTTTTGCTCCTAAAAAGCGTACCAATTCCATCAATCATCTTGGAGGGCTATCCCATGAAAAAAGAACGACTTGGCAATTCTGACTTACAAATCACGACCATCGGGTTTGGCGCGTGGGCTATTGGCGGTACCGGCTATGAATATGCCTGGGGAGTACAAGACGATAAAGATTCCATCGCGGGTATACATCGCGCGCTAGACCTTGGGATCAACTGGATAGACACGGCAGCAGCTTATGGACTTGGCTACTCTGAAGAGATTGTGGCACGTGCGCTGAAGGATTGGTCGGGACCTCGCCCTTACATCTTTACGAAATGCGGCCTGCGTTGGGATCAGGAGGGCAAAATTTTCAAGGCACTTGAAGGTGAGTCCATCCGCCGCGAATGCGAAGAAAGCCTGCGACGTTTACAGGTGGACACCATCGACCTCTACCAGGTTCATTGGCCAACGGACGTCCCTGCCGAGATCGATGCTGCGTGGGAAATACTAGCCAAGCTTCAACACGAGGGAAAATTACGATGGATCGGAGTCTCCAATTTCAATGTGGAGCAAATGCAGCGCGCGCAAGCGATCGCACCGATCACCTCGTTGCAGCCCCCATACTCATTGATACGAAGGGAGATCGAGGCGGAGATCCTTCCGTTCTGCAATAGGGAAGGCATCGGGGTAATCGTCTATTCACCAATGTTCTCGGGACTGCTAACAGGTGCGATGACGCGAGAGCGGGCTGCGAACCTTCCGGATAATGACTGGCGCAAACGCGATCCCGAGTTTAATGACCCCAAACTCTCACATAATCTTGCACTTGTGGAATATCTAAGGGTGATCGGAGCGCAGCATGGACGTTCACCCGGAGAGGTCGCGATCGCATGGACGCTGCGTCATCCTGCAGTCACGGGCGCGATCGTGGGAGCTCGCAGTGCAAAACAGGTTGAGGGTGTCATTGGTGCAACGAATCTTCAACTCAGCGATGAAGAGGTGGCGAAAATCGAGAGTATGCTACACCCATGATACCCGTGCGGGTTAATCGTCTCATCCAAATAGCTCACGGCAGATTTGCACAAACCTATTTACTGAAACTTAGTGGGCTGTTTTATAAGACAGCCCTTCCTTTTCTAGGATAACTCTCGCCAGTCG
>Ga0315283_10001192_pt1 | contig 20602 bp, 18 predicted proteins | sample YL17G09_0_MG_FD_204541 | JGI IMG/M metagenome (GOLD analysis project Ga0315283, IMG submission 204541) | Sediment microbial communities from Yellowstone Lake, YNP, Wyoming, USA - YL17G09_0 | ecosystem: Environmental > Aquatic > Freshwater > Lake > Sediment | place: USA: Wyoming | collected... | reverse complement strand
CAATTCGCGGCCTGGGACGGCCCGGCGCCGCTCATTTGTGTACCCCCACGCTTGCGGCTGACGCCGCTGCGCTGCCCCCCGAGGGGGTGCAATTCGCGGCTTGGGACGGCCCGGCGCCGCTCACGACGTTTTCTCGAATGAAAGCGGTGATGTCGTCGAGCCGCGCGCCGGTCGCGAAGATCCCCTTGAAGCCGAGCGCGCGCAAGGCGTCATGGTCCTGCCGCGGAATGTTGCCGCCGATGAGCCACAGCTTGTCGTCGAGGCCGGCCGCATCGAGCAGCGGCTTCAACTTGCGGCAGAAGTTCAGATGCGAGCCCGCCATGCTGGAGAGCGCGATCACGTCGACGTCCTCCTCGAGCGCGATCCGCGCGATGGCCTCGGGCGTCTGCCGCAAGCCGGTGTAGATCACTTCCATGCCGGCCGCCATCAGGGCGCGGGCGACGACCTTCGCGCCCTGGTCATGGCCGTCGAGGCCCGGCTTCCCCAGCACCACCTTGATCGGTCCTGCGCGTGCGGTGTCGGTCATGTGGCCTCCTTGTGCCGTTGCGGCAAGTGCGACGACACCATGTCGGCCGCCGCAATCGCTCGCCGACGCGCCCTTCGGGCCTTGGCTTCGCCCGTCTCGCTCATGCGTTCACCTCGTCATTTCCTTGGCGATCACGAGCTTCAGGATCTCGCTCGTGCCGCCGCCGATCAGCGTGAAGCGCACGTCGCGCAGGTAGCGCTGCACCGGATACTCCATCGCGTAGCCGTACGAAGCAAGCACCCGCGCCGCCTGGTCGCAGATGCGCGCCGCAGCCTCGGTCGCGAACAGCTTCGCCATCGCGGCCTCCTTGTGGTGCGGCGCGCCGCTGTCCTTGCGCCACGCGGCATAGCGGACGAGCTGCACGGCCGCCTCGAAGTCGGTGGCCATGTCGGCCAGCTTGGTCTGGATCGCCTGGAAGCGGTTGATCGGCTTGCCGAACTGCTGCCGCTCGCCGGCGTAACGCACCGCCTCGTCGAGCGCCGCGCGGGCCACACCCAGCGCCATCGCGCCGGTGATGATCCGGATTTCGGCCAGCGTTTGCCGCAGGTGGTCCTCGCCGTCGCCCTCGGCGCGGCTCAGCCGGTGGCTGTCGGGGACGAAGCAGCCATCGAGTGCCAGTTCGGAGGTCGGCAGCGCCCAGACGCCCATCTTGTCGATATTGCGCCCGACGACGAGACCCGCGAAATTGCGCTCGACCAGGAAGATCGTGAGCTTGCGCGCGTCACCCGCCCGGGCGAACACCGTGAAAAAGTCGGCGACCGGCGCGGCGGTGACCCACGTCTTCTGCCCGTTCAACACGTACCCGCCGGCCACCCGCGTGGCCGTCGTGGCGATGCTATCGAGATCGGAGCCGGCGTTGGGCTCGGTCATGCAGATCGCCCCGATCTTCTCCGCGGCGAGCGCCGGCTTGAACAGACGCGCGACGATGTCGTCGTTGCCGAGGAGGTGCAGGAACTTCGTCCCCATCAGCGCCTGCATCGCCGCACAGCCGGCGAGCGACATCGAGCCGCGCGCGATCTCGGTGAGGGCGAGCGAGAACGTGGACAGGTCGAGGCCCAGTCCGCCGGCGTCCGTCGGATAGCGCATCGCGAAAAACCCGAGCTCCGCGAGCTGGCGCATGGGCTCGCGCGGGTACGCGTGCGCCGCGTCAATCGCCGCCGCCTGCGGCGCCACTTCGGCGTCGACGAAGCGGGCGAAGAGATCGCGGATCTGCCGCTGGTCAGGCGTGAGTTCGAAGTCCATCGCTGCCTACGCCTCGTCGGCGAGCCCGTAAGCGTCGCGGGCGACCTGCGGCGAGACGATGCCGTTCTTCACTTCCTCGCGCAGCAGCGCGCGGTCGCGCTTTCTCGGGTCGCCGTAGCCGCCGCCGCCGCCCGCCTGCTGGTGGTAGATCGTCCCCTTGGGTACGCCGGTGATCAGGTCCTTGTTCTTCGGCGTCACGGTGCGCCCGTCGGGGTAGGTGAGGCGGATGAAGTTGAGCGTGCCCACGCCGCCGCCGAAAAGGCCGAACGCCGGCTCGAAATCGCCGTCGCCGAAGGTCACGAGCTGCGTGTCGTCGGAGCCGATGGTGAACACCGTCTCGACGCCCAATCCTCCCCGCCACTCGCCGGCGCCCGCCGAATCGGGCAGGTACTCGTGCTTCACCAAGCGATGCGGCGTCTGCTGCTCGAACATCTCGTAGTCCTGGTCGAGCAGCCCGCCGGAGGCGTCGATCATCCCGATGTGGTCGTAACCGTCGACGCCGCGCATCGCGCCGGAGCCGCCCTTGAGACCCATGAAGCCGATGTCGACGTACTTGTCGTTCTTCTCCGGGTCGATGCCGGTGGTGAGCGAGCAGAGCAGGTTGTTCCAGCCGGCGGTCACGCGATCGGGCAGCACCGGGGCCAGCGCGCGCTGGATGGCGTCGGCATTCGGCGGGCACAGGTGGTTGCCGAACGTCGTCGCCTTGGGGTACGACGCATTGAGGATCGTGCCTTCGGGAATCACGATCTCGATGGCCTCGACCATGCCCTCGTTATGCGGGATGTCCGGGTTGATCATCTGCAGCAAGGTCAGGATCGTCGCCGACGCGCTCGACGTGAACGTGCCGTTGACGAAACCGTTGGTCTGCGCATCCGTGCGCGAATAGTCGAACTTGATCCTGCGGTCGCTGACGTCGATGTCCACGCGGATGGTGAATTTCGATCCTTCGTGCCGGCCGTCATAGTAGACGTACCCCTCGCCCGAATAGCGGCCGTTGGGGATCCCGCCGATCTCGCCCTCCATCATCCGCCGCGTCGCCTCGAACAGGGCGAGCTTGTGCGCCTCGAAGTGCTCGAAGCCGTACTTGGCGAGCAGTGCGAGGAGCCGCCGTTCGCCGATCGTGCAGGCGCCGATCTCCGCCTGCATGTCGTGGCGCACGATGTCGAACCGGATGTTGGCGAAGATCAGCTCCCAGACATCCTTGCGCAGCTTCCCCTTCTCGATCACCTTGACCGGCGGGATGCGCAGCGCCTCCTGCCAGACCTCGGTCGCGTTGGGGTTGTAGCCGCCGGCGACGGCGCCGCCGATGTCGGCCTGGTGCCCCTTGACCGCGGTCCAGGCGACGAGGCGGCCCTCGAAGAACACGGGCTTGTAGGCGGCGACGTCGTTGTTCTGGTTGCCGAGGCTGAACACGTCGTTGTGGAAGATGACGTCGCCCGGGTAGATTTCGTCGCCGAAGTACTGCTTGATGTACTTGCACACCGGCGCCAGCGAAAACGCCAGGATCGGCAGGTTCTCGGTCTGCTCCAGCATGCGGCCGTCGGCGTCGTAGAGGCCGGTGACGAAGTCCTTGGCCTCGCACAGGATCGGCGAGCGCGTCGTCTGCTGCATCGAGATGCTCATCTCGTCGGTGATCGACTTGAACGTGCGCGCGTACACCGACAGCAGAATCGGGTCGATCTTCATGCCAGGGCCTCCTGCGGGCGCGCCGCCAGCACGCCCTCGATCAGGTCTTCGCGCCCTTTCCGGTACAGCACGAACGAACCGAAGCGGTCGACGATCGCGTCCCAGGTACCGGTAAGCACCACGGCGGTCGTCACTTCCTCGATGATCGCCGGCCCGGCGATGCGCTGGCCGCAGCGCAGCCGGTGGCCGTCGTAGATCGGCACGCTGCGAAACGCGTTGTCCTCGGGAACATAGGCGTCGCGGCGGCCCTTGAACGCGGTGGCAGTGTCTTCCATCGACCATTCCTCCTCGGGATGCCGCGGCTTGTCCGTCGCGCCGACCGCCTGCACGCGGACGTTGATGATCTCGATCGCCGCCTTCTCGTGCTCCAGTGAGTAGCCGTAGAGGCGATTGTGCTCGCGGTGCAGGCCCTGCGCGACGGCCGCCGCGTCGTGCGCGCGCATCGCCTCCAGCGCCACGCCGACGCCCACCTCGTGATACTGCTTCGCGTAGCGGCAATCGAGCGTCACCGTGTAGCTGCGGGCGGACGCCGGAATGCGCTCGGCGGCGAGCTGCCGTTCGCCTTCGCCGATCATGTCATCGACCAGCGCCTCCAGCCGCGCCCAGTCGAGCGCCGCGAGGTTGGCGACGAACGTGCGCACGAAATCGTGCTGCAGGTCCGAGAGCAGCATCCCCATCGCGCAGAGCACCGAGGATTCGCGCGGCACGATCTGCAGCGGGATCTCGAGTTCGTTGCAGATCTGGCACGAATGGATGGGGCCCGCGCCGCCGGCGGCGATGAACGGAAACTCACGCGGGTCGTAGCCGCGCTTGATCGTGACTTCGCGCACGCCCTGCGCCATGTTGTTGCAGACCACACGGAACATGCCCGCCGCCGCTGCTTCCACCGACAGCCCCATCGGGCCGGCGATGTGCGCGGCGATGGCCTCGCGTGCCGCGGCGACCGACAGCGGCATCCGGCCGCCGGCGAAATACGCGGGATCGAGATACCCCAGGACGAGGTTGGCGTCAGTGCTCGCCGGCAGCGTGCCGCCTTTCATGTAGCAGGCCGGACCCGGATCGGCGCCGCCGCTCTGCGGGCCCATCCGCAGCATGCCGCCCGGGTCGATCCAGCCGATGGAGCCGCCGCCCGCGCCGATCGTGTGGATATCGAGCATCGGCAACGCGATCTTGTGGCGTGCGATCTCGCCGTCGTTGACGAGGATCGGCGCGTCGACCGCGACCGAGGCCTCGAAGCTGGTGCCCCCCATGTCGGTGGTGATGGCCTTGTTCTGGCCCAGCGCCCTGGCGTAGAAGAGGCCCGCACCCGGGCCGCCCGCGGGTCCGGACAGCAGCGTGAGCGCGGGCTTGCTGCGGGCGACTTCCGGCGCCATGACACCGCCGTTGCTCTGCATGATGAGCAGGAGGCCGCGAAAGTCGATGCCCGCGAGGCGGCTTACGAGCTGTTCCAGATAGCGATTGAGCTTGGGGCCGACGTACGAATTGAGCGCCGTCGTCGACAGCCGCTCGTAGAACCGGATCGACGGCAGCAGCGTGGACGAGACGGTGAGGAAGGCGTCGGGCATCGCTTCGCGGACCAGTTCAGCGGCGGCCCGCTCGTGAGCGGGATTGGCGAACGAGTTCATGAAGCAGATCGAGATCGCCTGCACGCCTTCCCGCCGGAAGAGCTCGAGCGCGCGCCGCACGTCGGCAAGCGCGAGCGGCTCGAGCTCGCGGCCGGCCCGGTCGAGACGTCCCGGCACGCCGATGCGCAGGTGCCGCGGCACCAGCGGCTTCACGTTGGTGCAGGCGTTGTTGTACTGCTCCTCGCGAATGCCGCGGCGCATCTCGAGCGCGTCGCGCACGCCTTCGGTCGTGAGCAGCGCCGATTTCGCGCCGGTCGCGGTCAGTGTCGCGTTGGTGGCGACGGTCGTGCCGTGCACGATCGTTTCGATCGACGCCGCGAACGCCTCGACGCTGCGCGCCGGGTCGACCATCGTCGCGAGCTCGGCCAGGCCCGCGACCACTGCGATCGACGGATCGGCCGGCGTCGACAGCACCTTGTGCAGGACCGGGGGCGCGTCGTCCCGGGTCAGGATGAAATCGGTGAACGTGCCGCCGACATCGATGCCGATTCTGGCTGCCATCACGGTCCCCTTCGCTCTCTCACGCCTCACCCGCAACTTGCTCGCGCCGCGCCAGGCGCTTCAGCTCTTCCCGCTTGACCTTGCCGAGCGCCGTGCGGGGAAGGCTTTCGGCGAGCACGACGTCGCGCGGATGCTTGAAGCGGGCGACGCGCCCGGCGAGCAGCGCACAGAGCTTCTCGCGCGAGATCTGCGCGCCCCGCACCGGCACGACGACCGCGACGACGGCCTCGCCCCAACGCTCGTCGGGGCGGCCGACGACCGCGACCTCCGCAATGTCGGCGCAGTCGGCGAGCGCGTTCTCGATCTCGGCGGGATAGATGTTCTCGCCGCCGGAGATGATCACATCGCGGCACCGGCCGTCGACATAGAGATAGCCGTCGGCATCGGCGTGCGCGACGTCGCCGGTGTGGTACCAGCCCGCATCGAGCGCCGCGGCCGTCTCCAGCGGCTTGTTCCAGTAGCCTTCCATCACGTTGGGGCCGCGAACGAGGATTTCGCCGCTCGTGCCGGCGGGCACGTCGCGACCGGCCGCGTCGACGATCTTGAGATCGCAATGCAACGCCGGCTTGCCGACCGAGCCCGGATGCCGCGGCGCATCGCCGACCCGCTGGTACGCGACGATCGGGCAGGTCTCGGTCGCGCCGTAGACCTGGAGCAGCGGCACGTCCCGCTGCAGGTTCCGGCGGACGAACGTCTCGCCGATGATCGTCGATCCGGTGGTGATCGCGCGCAGCGCGGGGAGCAGGGCCGTCTGCCAGCGCTGCTCGCGCGCGACGAGCTCGAGTTGCGCCGGCACCAGCACCGTCAGCGTGATGCCGTCCTGCAGGAGCGCGTCGATCGCCTGCGCCGGATCGAACCGCGGGTGCAGGACGACCGTCGCGCCGCAATGCAGCGCGGGCAGCGTCTGGATGTTGAGCCCGCCGACATGGAACAGCGGCAGCGTGGTCAGCACGACGTCGCTGCTGACGAGGTCGTGCATGTGCATGCTGTTGATCGCGTTGTGGAACAGCGCGTTCTGGGTCAGCACGACGCCTTTCGGCTGGCCGGTGGCGCCGGACGTGTAGCACAGCAGCACCGGCGACGCGCCGCCCGCGGCGGCGGCGCGCGGCGGCGGCGCTTCGCCGCGATCGAGGAACCGGTCGTACGGCACCCAGCCGTCGCGCGCGGCGCCGATCGCCACGCAGACGGTTGCCGCACCCAAGTCGAGGATGCCCGCCGTCGGTTCGACGAACGGATCGGCGACGACCAGCACCCGCGGGCGGCAGTCGGCCAGCATCGCGCGGTGCTCGGCCGAGGCGAGCCGCCACGACAGCGGCGCGAAGATGGCGCCGAGCCGCGCGCAGGCAAAGAGCAGGCAGAGCTGCTCGACGCCGTTGTAGCCGAGATGCGCGACGCGGTCGCCGGGGTTCGTGCCGCACGCCTTGAGCGCACCCGCAGTCGACTCGATCGCGCGCGCGAGACCGGCATAGGTGTGGCGCCGGCCGGCGCAGACGAGCGCGACCTTGTCGGGCGTGAACCCCGCATGTCGATCGATCCAGTCGGACAAATCCATGTCTACCTCCTTCGGCGCGCCGCGCGCCTGCGCGGGGCGGCGCCGAGCGCGCCGTCGCGTCGCTCTGGCGGCGATGCCGGCGCGCGCTACTGCCTGTCGCCGACCTCCAGCACGAGCGCCATCGCGGAGTCGCCGGCGGCGCAGCCGGCGAACAGCCCGCGGCCTCCGCCGCGCAGAGTCAATTCCTCGATCAATTCGATCACCGACCGCGTGCCCATCGGGGCCTGCGGGTGGCCCCACACCAGCGAACAGCCGTAGTTGTTCATCGTCGCGGCGTCCACGCCCATCGCCCGCGCGAAAAGGAGGTCGTTCAGAGCGAACGGGTTGTGCGTTTTGATCGCGTCGATCTGCCCGATCGCGAGGCCCGCGCGCTCGAGTGCGCGCCGCGCCGCCGGGACGGTCGCCTCGGGCATCTGTGCGAGCGGCACGCGCGCCTGCCCGAAGCCCAGCAGGCGCACGGCGACCTTCGGCTGCGATGAGAGTTCCGCCGCGCGGCCGGGCGACGCGAGCAGAATTGCCGCATTGCCGTCGGCGGGGTGCGTCTGCCCGCCGAACGTGACGGTACCGCCGGCCTGCACGGGCTTGAGGATCGCGAGAGCTTCGGCGGTCGAGAAGTTGATGCCTTCATCGCCGCCGAGCGTGGCGAGGGTCTTGCGGAAATTCGCCGTCGGCACCTCGAACGGCAGCGTCATGAACCGCTTGAGGAACGCCGAATCGCCCGCGAGCGCCATCCGGTACTGTTCCTCGCGCCGGAGCACGACGTCGTGCTGTTCGGCCGCGCCGAGGCCGTGCCTGCGCGCCACGTTCTCGGCGGTGTCGAGCATCGAATGCGGTCCCAGCGGATCGCAGTCGAAGTTCTGCAGCACCCAGTCCTCGTGCGCTCCGGTGCCGCCCGGACCGCGCGGGTTCGGGTAATAGAGATGCGGGCCATTCGACGTGCGGTCGCAGGTCACGCCGAGCGCGACCTCGGCCATGCCGGCCTCGATCTCCTGCGCCGCAGCCAGCAGCACCCGCACGCCCGTCGCGCAGGCCTGCATGATCGTCGGTCCGGCGACGGCGCCGGCGCCGGCAAGGCCGGCGAGCCACGGCAAGCCGTAGAACGCGTGCGGCTGCGGCACCGACAGCCCGAGCACGCCATAATCGATACGCTCCGGATCGATGCCGCGCCGCGCGAGCTCGCCGCGCGCGACATGGGCGGCGAACTCGATGCTGTGCAGGTGGGCAAGGCTTCCCTGCCAGCGCGCGAACGGCGTGCTCCAGTAGGCCCCGTAGGGAATTTCGGCTCGCATGGGCGTGGTCAGGGTGCGACGGCGGGGCACCTCGGCGCTACGGCCGCTCCGGCGACGCGGCCGGGGATTCGGCCGCGGCCGCGGCTTCGCGAAGGATGTCGTCGAGGACCAGACGAAGATGGCCACGGGCGACGTCCAGATGCTCGCGCATCACGCGCCGGGCGCGCTCGCCGTCGCGCGTCCGCAGCACGGCAAGGATCTTCTTCATGCCGCCCAGCGCGGCCTTGCGGGCGGGGGCATTGTTGAGCGTCAGCACCCGCAGATAACGGACGTGGCCCGCGTTGAGCGCGATCGCTCGCAGCAACCGGCGATTGGCGACGAGATCGTGCCACGCCGCGTGAAAGCGCGCGTTGGCCTCGATGAACGCTTCGGCGTCGCCCTTCTGGTCAGCTGCTTCGGCCACGCGCAGCGCCCCGGCGATCCGGGCGAGCGTCCTGGGATCGGCGACGGACTCGGCCACCTGCGCGAGCGCGGCCGGCTCGAGCAGGCCGCGCAGCTCGTAGATCTCGTCGACGTCCGCGTCGGACAGGACGGGCACAATGAAGCTGCGGCCGTCCGCCGCGACCAGGCCCTCGCTTTCGAGGCGGGCGAGCGCTTCGCGGACCGGCGTGCGGGAGACGCCGAGCTGGATCGCGAGCGCGGCCTCCTGGAGGCGCTGCCCGGGCACAATGACATGCCCGCGCAAATATTCGCGCAAGGTCTTGTGCACCTGCTCGGCGAGTCCGGCCGGGCGGTCGAGCGGTTTGAGCGCGGGCGTCACGGGGGCGGGACGGGTCTGGGAACGAAGGGGACCAAAGCGAGGACGTATCCTGTATAATGGGTACGGTATACATTTCTCCGGCCGGTGTCAACCGACTCCGACGGTTGCCGAACCACGCTGCAACGATCGCGGGACCACGCCACCGATGGCTTCGTTCAAGCTGCCGTTCGCGCCTCTGTGGGCCAGCCCGTTCCGGCCGTTCTGCGCGCTCGGGATGGCCTACGGCATCGTGCTGATGGCGATCTGGCTCACGGCGCGCGCGGGCTATGCCGGCCTGCCGCAGGGAATGCTCGCGTCGCACCTGTGGCACGGCCACGAGATGCTGTTCGGCTTCGCGGCCGCCATCATCTGCGCGACGGTGCTGACCGCGTTGCCCGGCTGGGCCGGCACGCCGGAGATTCGCGGCGCGCCGCTCGCCGGCCTGGTGGCGCTCTGGCTTGCCGGGCGCGCGGCATTCTGGGCCGTCGGATTGCTGCCGCCGTGGGTGGTGATCGCGGCCGACGGCGCGCTCTACGCAGCGCTGATGGCGGTTCTCGGCCCGCAGCTCCGGCGCGTCACCAACCGCTACTATCTGCTGCTGCTGATCGTGTTCGTCGGGATGCTCGCGGGCGACGTCCTGTTTCTCGCGGGCCGGACCGCGACCGGATTGACGACAGCGCTGTACGCGGTCGTGCTGCTGTTCGCACTGAAGGCGGGCGTGTTCGCACCCGTGTTCACCGGCAATCACCTGCGCGCGACGGGTCGCGGCGACCAGGCGCCCTTCCTGATGCCGCTCGAGGTTGCCGCGATCGGCACGGTGTTCGTGCTCGCCGCCGTCGATCTTGCCGACGCGCCGCCTCCGTGGCGCGCGGTGGCGGCATTGCTTGCCTTCGCCGTGCATCTGGCACGCCTGTTGCACTGGCGCGGGTGGAAGGTGCGCGCTGTTCCGTTGCTGTGGACGATGCATGTCGGCTACGCGTGGATGGTGCTGGCGTTCCTGCTTCTCGGTCTGGCCGATCTGGGCATCGAAGGCGCGGGGCGCGCGTCGCTGCATGCGTTCACGGTCGGTGCGTTGGGCTCGATGATGCTCGGTCTCATGACACGGGTCGCGCTGCGCCACACCGGGCGCCCGCTCGTTCCGCCAACGGCGGTCGTCGGCGCGTATCTGCTGATCCAGCTCGCCGCGCTCTTGCGGGTCGGGGTCCCGCTCGCGGGCGCGGGCGAGCCGTGGATCGCCGTGGCCGGCCTCGCGTGGATCGCGGCGTTCGGAATCTATCTCGGCTGCTTTGGCAGGATCCTGCTGTCGCCCAGCCTGCCGCGCATCGCAGTGAGCCCGCTTTCCGCCGATGGCCGCCCGGCGGGCACGGGCAACACGCGATAAACCCGCTCGTCGCTGCACGTCCCGGAGGCTCCCTTGAATCCTCGTTGCGCGAACCCGCTGCTGCACGCTCCGGTGCGCCCGCTGCCGCGGCACGTCGCCATCATCGGCGCCGGCGCGATCGGGCCCGACATCGGCTATTACCTCAAGAGCGCGCTGCCCGACCTCGTGCTGACGCTCGTCGACATCGCGCAGCCCGCGCTCGACGCGGCGCAAAAACGCTTCGGCGTTTACGCGCAAAAGGCGGTCGCGCGCGGCAAGATGACCGCCAGCGAGGCCGCGGCGGTGACCCGCCAGCTGCACACGAGCACCGACTACGACGCGATCGCCGATTGCGACTGGGTGATCGAAGCCGCGACCGAAAATCTCGCGCTCAAGCGCCGGATCTTTGCCGCTGTCGAGGCGCGCGTCGCCAGCGAGACCATCATCACGTCGAACACCAGCTCGTTGCCCGCCGCGCGGATCTTCGCCGAGATGCAGCATCCGCAGCGCGCGACGGTCACGCACTTTTTCGCACCGGCGTGGCGCAATCCCGCGGTCGAGGTGATCGATTGGCCGGGGGCCGGGCGCGGTCTCGTGGATCACCTGCGCCGCGTGTTCTGCGCCACCGGCAAGCTGCCGCTGACTACGGCGGATGCGGCGTGCTTCATGCTCGACCGCATCTTCGACAACTGGTGCAACGAGGCGGCGCTGTTGCTCGATCGCGCGACTGCCGCCGAAATCGACAGTGTGGCCGCCCTGCTCGTGCACGCGGGGCCATTCTTCGTTCTGAACCTCGCGCGCGGCAACCCGATCATCGTCGAGACCAACACCCTGCAAGCCGACGAGGAGGGCGAGCACTATCGGCCGGCACCGATCTTCCGCTCGGTTGACAACTGGGTCACCGTCGCGCCCGGCAAACGCGTCGACGTCGCGCCCGCGACGGCGGCGGCGATACGCGATCGCCTGCTGGGCGTGCTGCTATCGCAATCCGCGGATATCCTGGATCGCGGCATCGGCGGCGCGGCGGACCTCGATCTCGGCTGCCGCGTGGCGCTCGGCTTCCGGCGCGGGCCGCTCGAGCTCATGCGCGATCTCGGGCCGGCGGAAGCCACGCGCGTCGTCGAACGCTTCGCGCGCGAGCGGCCCGGGATGCCGCTGCCGAAACGCGCGCTGCCGGACTACCAGCGGTTCGAGCGGCACGTCCTGGTCGACGACGTCGATGGCGTCAAGGTCATCACGCTGCGCCGGCCCGAGGCCATGAACGCGCTGCACGACGAGATGACCGACGAGATCCTCGCCGTCATCCGGCGGCACGAGCGGAACGACGGCGTGCGCGGCTTCGTGCTCGTCGGCTACGGCACGCGCGCGTTCTGCGCCGGCGCCGACATCGGCCGGTTTCCCTCGCTGCTGGGCGACGCCGACGCGTCCGCGCAGTACGCCCGCGACTGCTCGCGGCTGCTCGTTCACCTCGACGCGATGGACAAGCCGGTCGTGGCCGCGCTCAACGGCATGGCGCTGGGTGGCGGCTTCGAGCTCGCGCTGCGCTGCCATGCCCTCGTGGCGATGCGCGACACCTGGATGCAGTTTCCCGAGATCACGCTCGGCATCCTGCCCGGAATCGGTGCGTTGGTCGTGCCGTATCGCCGGTGGCCCGCCGCCGGCACGGTCTTCCACGGGATGCTGCGCCGGGCCGAGAAGCTCACGGCAGCGCGCGCGCACGAGCTCGGCATCGTCGCCGCGCTGGCCGACGATCCGCACGCGCTCATCGCGCAGGCGATCGGAGAGGTGCATGCGCTTGCCGGGTGCCTGCACGCGCTCCGCGACGGCACCGTCGCCGTCCCGCCGCTCGACCCGGTCGACCCGGTTGCGGCGAACGGGATGGCGCTGAGCCCGGCCGTGATCGGCCTGATGGAGGACGCGATTCGCGACGCTGCGCGCGCGCAGACGATCCAAGCCGCGCTCGAGGTGGGCTACCGCGCGTTCGGGCACAGCGCCTGCACGGCGGCCGCCCGCGAAGGCATCGCGGCCTTCGGCGAGCGCCGGCGGCCGGATTTCGGAAAGACCGGCTGACGAAACCGCTTGATCAAGCCTGGTGCCGCGCGTGGGCGGCGCGTTGCTCGGCGCGCAGCTCGGCCGCGATGAAGCGGGCAAAGGGGGCAATGTCCCCCCCACGCTCGCGGCTTCCAGCGTCTCCATGTAAGCGACGCGCTGCGCGACACGGACGACCGTCCAAGGATAGCCGCCGGTGACGAGCAATACGTTCATCAGGAAACGGCCGCGCCGAGCTTTGGATTGGGAGTGGCCGCAGCCGGGGGTTCGGGGAAGTTCCATCGCTTCTACGTGCCGGGTGTCGATGCTTGCCGGGGCGCTCATCCACGCCCTGCCGGCGCTCCGGCGGTTGATCTGGGCGCTGATCGGTGCTATCATAATTGATATCATTATTTGCGATACGCATGGAGGCAGGACATGGGACAGGTCATCGTAAGGAATCTTGACGACGAGACGATAGGGGCGCTCAAAGCAAGAGCCGCCATGCACGGAAATTCCCTCGAACAGGAGTTGCGCGGAATACTTTCGCGAGCGGCAAAACCTGGGCCGAAGGAGCGACTGGCGCTCGCGGATGAGATTCGTGCCATGACTCCCAGGAAACGCCAGAGCAACGCCACGGCCCTCGTGCGCGAGGACCGCGAGCGATGACCTGGGTGATTGACGCGAGCGTCGCCGTAAAGTGGTTCGTCGACGAGGCGCGTTCGGCCGAGGCGCGCGCGGTGCTTGCCTCCGGCCAGTCGATCATCGCCCCCGACCTGATCATTGCGGAGACCTGCAATGCGGCGTGGAAGAAGGTCAGGCGCGGCGATATCTCGCAAGAGCAGGGTGAGGCCATGGTGCGCGCGCTGCCGTTGTCGTTCGACCGGCTCGCGCCAACCGCTCCGCTGTCGGAACGCGCCCTGGAACTCGCACGGCGCTTTGACCACCCGACCTACGATTGTTTCTACGTGGCCCTTGCCGAATCGGAATCTGCGGTACTGGTCACCGATGACGACAAGTTGATCCGACTGGGAAAGCAGGCGCGCCTGGCGAAATGGATGAAAGCGCTTGCCACGTTCGAGAGCGGATCGAAATAGACAGGGCGGATTCAAACAGTTCGCCCAGTTCATTGCAGGTGTGCGCTTCAGAGAATATTTCGAACATGTCCTGTGCTCCGGAAATAGGCAATCCACCCCAGGACGAGCGCACCGGGTCGGCCATCACGGGTGGGCGCTCCCTGGCCGCGTCTCAGGCTGCCGCACGCGCCTGCCGCACGAGGTAGACGAGCCCCCGCGCGCACGCGAACGAGTGCCCCCACAGGTTGGCTTCCCGCGCCACGAACCCGAGGTCCCGCGGCCTGCCCGAGGCCACGAGTTGCAACGGCCCGCCAGCCCGGACGTCGCCGAACGCCAGGGTGTCGTCGGCGGTAACGGCGTAGACCCCCCGCAGCGACGCAGGCAGCCAGCCGGGCCGCTCGGGTCGCGCCGAGGCCACGAGCACGCAGCCCGCCTCGATGACGGCCGCACATGCCGCGGTCAGCACGTCTTCGCCAGGGCCGGGCGGGATCGAGATACTGAGGTTCACGAAGTCGCACTGTTCCGCCGCCGCCCGCAGGATTCCGCGCGCGACGAGCGAGGGGTACGTCGCGTCGGCGGCGCCGAACACGCGCACCGCGTAGATCTCGGCCTCGGGGAACGCCTCGCGCAGGACCCCGGCCACGGCCGTCCCATGGCCCACCGGATCACGGAAGTCCCCGTCCTCTTCGATCGTTCCATCCGATCCCAGATGAATGCGGCAGCCGGTGACATCACCACGCACGTGCGAATGCCACGGGTTCACGCCGGTGTCCACGACCCCGATGCGCAGCGCCGCCATCACGAGCGTGTCGCAACCGGACGCTCGGTCCAGTTGCGATCGAAGTTGAGTAGCGCCCGCAGCTCGTCCGGGGCAACGATGGTGAAGCGCCCATCGTGCAGGAAAAGTATCCGATCGAACTCCGCGAGGCCCACCGGCCGATGGGAGATGACGAGCGCGGTGCGGTCGGGGAACGCCTCCCACAGGTGTTCGCGCACACGGGCCTCGGTTTCAAGATCGAGTCCTGAGAACGCCTCGTCGAGCACGAGGATCCGGGGGTTCCCGAGAAAGAGCCGGGCAAGGCCGATCCGCTGGCGCTGGCCGTCGGAGAGCGAGAGCCCGCGGCCGCCGATCACGGTGCCGTAGCCATTGGGCAGGGCAGCGATGAAGCCGTCGGCCTCGGCCAGCGTGGCCGCGCCCTCCACGTCCTCGCGCCGCGCTGCGGGATTGCCATAGCGCAGGTTCTCCTCCACCGTGGCGTGCAGCAGAAAGGGCTCGGCGCCCGCGTATCCGAGAACGCCACGGCGGGAATCGCGACACGCGTCGTGCGCCGGCCGGCCACCGATCTGAACCGAGCCGACCGTGGGCTGCCGCAGGCCGAACAGAAGTTGGACCAGCGTGGACTTGCCCGCGCCCGAATTGCCGAACAGCCCCACGCGCTCTCCGCGCCTCACGCGGAGGTTCACGCCCTCCAACACAGGCGTTTTCCCGGCGTAAGCGAACGCGACGTTCCTGATCACGATGGCGTCCTCGCCGGAGGCGGTCACCACACTCGGCTGGGCGCCGCGTTCGTCGGGTCCCAGGACCTCGTTCACCCGCGACGCACCCACACTCGGCGGGGCGCCGGGTTCGTCGGGCCCGAGGAGCTCGGCCACGCGGGAGAGACTCACACGTGCTGCCTGCAGGTTTCGGACGAGCCCCAGCAACCCTTGCGCCGGGCCGAAGAGGCGTCCCTGGTAGAGGACGAACGCGACGAAGGTGCCGAGGCTGATGGTCCCGGCCTCGAGCAGCCGGCCGCCGACCAGGTAGATCCACGCCAGCGCGAGTGTCAGCAGCAGCCCCGGTGCACCCGTCGCCACGGCGTCGAATACCTGGAAGCCCACGACCTCGCGGTTGAGCCGTTCATTTGCCGCCGCGAGGCGCTCCTGCTCTTCGGCCTGTGCGCGATGGAAGCGAATCGCCCGCAGTGCTGCGAGCCGCTCGGAGAGGAAATGCGAGAGGTCCGCCATGGCGTCGCGCACCCGGCGCGTCCGGTCCTCGACAGTGCGGCGAAACGCGGTCGTGGCGAGCAGCGCCAGGGCGAGGCCGAGAAAGCTCCACAGCGCGAGCGCGGGCGACAGGCTGAACGTGATGGCCGCCGCCACGCCAAGAAAGAGGACGTTCTGGATGCCGCCCAGCATGCCGTCGACGAGCAGGCTCTGGATTCGCGGCACGTCGGTGCCGAAGCGGGTGAGGAGGTCCCCATGACGGAAGGGCTCCACCGCCTCCAGCGGTCCGTTGATGCAACGCGCGAAAAGCGCCGAGCGCAGGTCGGCAAGAACGTCGGCCGATAGCCGCGCATGGATGCGCTGCGAGAGCGTGGCGAGCGCGAGGTCGAGCACGGCGAGGACGAGCAATGCCGCTGCGATCGTCGGGATCGCGGCAAAATCGCCGCCGCTCGCGACGGCGTCCACGAACGCCTTGCCGAGGAGCGGCGTCGAGAGCGAAACGGCCGCGCCCCCCAGGCTCAAGACAAACAGTGCGGCAAGCACCCCCCGCTTGCCGGACAGGTGGTGCGTGAAGCGCCCGAGCATCGTCAGCACGATCCCGTCCCGCGGGAAGGTGGCCGGGTCGGCGACCCCTCGTGACGGTGGCTCTCGACGGCCAGCGTGTTTTCAGGCGCGCCGGGCGCATTGGGCTCGGTGACCCGCGCCGAGCGCACGGACGCGGTCGTAACGGCCGAATCCCCACTCCCCGGCGCGCCCTCGGCCCAGACATCCGGGTAATAGCAGAGGTGCGCGTCCTGGCAGAGTTCCGGGGCTCCCCGCAGCGCCACGACGGCGTCGCGGATGCCCTCCGGGCGCGCACCGCTTTCGGTGCAGGCGAGTGCGGCCGCAGCGAGTCGCACCGAGGCTGCCTTGCGCCCGAGCGACGCCTCCCGGCCCACCACCTTGAGGCTCGCGACGCCGAGCCGCGCCAGACGCGGCAGCGCGCACAGACCGCAGGGGCCGAGCGTGTAGCCGCGGCTTGTCTGGCAACCGCAGTTGTTCTGCGTCCATTTCCAGAACTCGTAGCGCTCGTCGAGCCGGCCGAACTTGCCGCCAAGACGGTCGCTGAGGCAGAACGTGCCGAGGGCATGGGTGGTGGCGCAAATTCCTTCCTCGAACACGCAACCGTCGTTGAGGACGAAGACTTCCGACTCGAGCCCGGGGATCGCCGTGGCCTCGATTTCGCAGAGCGTCATGTGCCGGGGAAGGATGACGCGCGCGACGCCGAGACTCCGGTAAAACGCCGCTGCGCCGGGATTGCGGCAGCTGGCGAGACTCGAGATGTGCAGCCGCGGGGCAAGACCCTGCTCGCACAACGCGAAGAGCAGCTCCCACTCGGCCACGATGAGCGCAGCAACGCCGACATCGTCGAGGAGGCTCCGGCCGAACTCGACAAGGCGCGGCACGGCCCCCGCAGGGTAAGACGGCGCATTGAGCGTGGCGAAAACCGGCCGCGGCTGGGCCAGGGCCACGATCCGGCGCAGGTCGTCCATGCTCGGCACGCCGGCGGACCTGGGGTTGCGGCGATGGACCGACGCCTGACCGAAGGCCTGCTCCCAACCGGGCGGCGTGAGGCCGCAGTAGAACTCCTGCGCGCCCGCCTCGCACAAGGGCAGGACTTCCTCGGAGTTGCGCAGCGGTGCGAGGACCTTCACGGCGCCGCCTCCTGATGCAGAACGACCCGGTCGGTGCGGGCGAGCCAGGTCCGCGCGACCTCCTGGGGAATCTCGTAGAACAGCGTGTTCCCACCGCGCCAGTGGGGCAGCGGCGAGTCGTCGCGCTGAACCGCTACCGGCCCCGTCCGGCACGGACCCGGGCAGGGGTCGGCAAGCGCCTTGGAGAAGCCATTGCCCTCCGGGTACCGAAGGGCCTTCATCGGACAGTTGCGACCTGAGGCAGCGAACGTGAACGGAAGATGGAGGGCCCGCGCGAGCCCCGCGCCCGCGGCGTCTTGCCCAACGCCCAGATACCCGCCGTCGAGGTCCGCGTCGGTTTCCACGGCAGCAACGCCGGCATCGACAAAGAATCGATGCAGCCGCTCGAAGCGCGAACTGTCGTGCGTCGCGAAGCCGGCCGGCGCATCGCGATAGGCGCGGGGGTCGCGCAATGAACGATTCATCAGCCGCCCGGCGCGCCGCGGCAACGACGGGTGATGCTCGCGCAGCAGCCCGAGGACGCCCCAGTCGTTGAAAACCACGGCGGGCAGCGAGCGGTTTGCCGCAAGCCCGGCAAGGAGTCGATGCACGATCTCGAGGCCCACGGGCGTGACCAGCGGCGTGAGCAGCGTGGGCTCCCAGCCGCGTTCGCTCGCCAGGGCGCAAAACGCTTGGGCCTCGTCCAGGTCGGGGAGGAGGTCCTCGCAGAACTCGGAACCGAAATACAGCGCCACCGCGGGCCCCTCGGGCAGCAGACTGCGCCACGGCAGCGGACAGGCATCGCGCGGGTCCCGCGGCGGTGAGTCGAGGCTCGTGAGGCGAAGTCCGTATTCCACCTGCTTCATCCCACGGGGCTTTCGACACTCGCGCGGATCGCACGCGGAGCGGACGGACGGTTGCAGGACGGGCGCAATGGGTGGCTCGCCGATGTCAGAAGCTGATGCGGTGGACGTGCATGCCGTCCGAGGCCATCTGCAGCACCTTCAACGGCTTCAGCGTCTGCGCATCGTAGATGGTCAGCGTGGACCCGCCGCCTCCGACGTAGATCTTCCTGCCGTCGGCGGACACGTTGACGCCGTAGGACGTGCCCTCCTTGACGGGCACCGACGCGACATATTTCTTCCTGGCGATGTCGATGACGGTCAGGTCGTCCGCCACCGCATACGCCTTCGTCCGGTCCGGCGCGAGGACCACCGAGTAGGCGATCGGCGGCTCGCCGCGGATCACGATGTCGTCGATGTTGCCGCTCTGCTGATCGACGAGGAGAATGCCCATGAACTTCTCGGTGTAGTAGTTGATGCTCGCGACGCCACCGTTTTCGAACATCGAGACCCAGAACGCCAGGATGTTCATTCCCTTGGCGAACATCGGCACGGTCTCGACGATGCGCGGGTCGCTGCCCGTCGTATCGATCTTGTAGAGGTCCTGGCCGAAGGCGTAGAGCGTCGTGCCGTTGTTCACGCTCATGAGGTGCCCGACGCCCCACGGCACGTCGACGCTGCGCACTGGCTTGCCCGTCTCGAGCTCGAACTGCGCGACCACCGGCTTGCCGACGACGGCCTCGCCTTTGTCCGCCCTGCGCGACATGAACGCGCCCCAGGCCGTCCTGCCGTCGGGATCGAGGGCGAAGCCGAACATCAGCCGGTCCCAGCCGCCGTTGCTCACGTCCACCGTGGCGACGACGCGGTTCGCGCCGAGGTCCACCTTGTGCACGAGATGCCGGTCGGTGGCGACGTAGAGGAATTTCCGGTCCGCGGTGAGGGTGACCTCGCGCGTCGCGCCCTTGATGGGAATGTCGGCGATGATCGTGTCGGTGTCGCCGTCGATCACCTGGATGATCTCGTAGCCGAGGTAATAGAACCGGTCACCGGCCCCGGCGCGCGCCGCCTCCCCGGCGCACACGATCGCGCAGAGGACCAGCAGGAGAAGCCGCTGCCATCGCATGTCGTCCTCCTAGTCGTACTTGAGATTGCGCCAGTCGCGCGCGATGTTCGGGCAGGCGACGTCGAAATCGCGATGGTTGGTGAGACCGTCCGGCACCTGGGCGGGCCACCAGCAATCGCCGGCGCACCCGTGGAAGTCGCGCGCCGACGCCATGCAGTTCCCGACCGGGTAGGTCGGCCGCGGATTGGTCTCCCAGCCGGTGTCGAAGATCGTCGCGCAGCCCTGCGGCATGCCCGGAAGTTTGCCCAGGGCTTCGGCCGTCTTCTGCTCGCCCTCGGCCAGCCGCTCGATGGCTTTGGCCTTTTCGTTCAATGCCTCGATGATTTTTTTCTTCATTGCCTGCTCCTCCGCGGAAAGTTTCAGCCGTCGGCCCGCCGTCCGAGGAAGGCGAGCACGGGATTGTCGGGATCGTGGCAAAGGTCGGCATACAAGCGGATGCCGAGTTCGAGCCACCGCCGGATGAATGCGCAGGACCCGCCGGGCGGGAGCCCCAGCTCGTTCTCGCGCACATGGTTCTCGTGGTGGCAACCTCCCGCACAGAGGCTGCGCGCCCAACACGCGCCGCATGCATCCCGCCGCGGGGCTGCTTGGGCAGAGAGGCACGCCCGAATCCTGGCGTGATCGATCCCGGCATCGAGATCGCCGACGCAGAACCGCTCCACCCCGGCCAGCCGGTGACACAGAAAGAAGCGGCCCTCCGCGTCGAGGGCGAGGTACCCGAGCCCGGCGCCGCAGGGTGCGCCCTTGACCTGCCCCAGATGGAGTCTGCCGAGAAGGTCGAGAAGGTTGGAGAACGGCAGCACGCGGCCCTCCCCGGCCTCGTGCGCGAAGCGCTGGGCGAGCCGCGAGAAACCCGCAAACAGAGCTTCGTCCTGCTCCGGCGCAGGAAGGAGTCCCGCGTTCACGGGGCTCGCGGGGGCGATGCCCACTTCGAGGAAGCCGAGGCCGTACAGGTGTTCGAAGACCTCGGGCACGCGTCCCCATTGATCGGGGGTCAGCGTCACCCGCGCCGCCGGGGGTCGCGGCAGGTGCGCCCGAAGCAGCTTCAAGCCGGCGACGATGTCGGCGTAGGTGCCGCCACCGCTCGCGCCCGGATAGCGGCGGTTGGCGTCGTGCACGTCGGGCGGGCCGTCGATGCTCACGGAGACCGCAATCGGGTGTTCGCGCAGGAAGTCGAGCACTTCGGGGGTGAAGCGCGTCCCGTTGGTGGTGAGGGACACGACGAGCGTCTTGCCGCATTCGCGTGCGGCCGCTGCTCCCTCCAGCACCGCCGCTTTCAGCGCCGGGAGATTGAGCAGCGGCTCGCCGCCGAACAGGACGAGGGTGACGCTTTCGCGGTCGCCGGATGATTCGA
>Ga0315283_10001187_pt1 | contig 20625 bp, 22 predicted proteins | sample YL17G09_0_MG_FD_204541 | JGI IMG/M metagenome (GOLD analysis project Ga0315283, IMG submission 204541) | Sediment microbial communities from Yellowstone Lake, YNP, Wyoming, USA - YL17G09_0 | ecosystem: Environmental > Aquatic > Freshwater > Lake > Sediment | place: USA: Wyoming | collected... | reverse complement strand
CGGGGACGTAGAGCAGGCTCGAGCCCTCGAAGTTGCGCTTCAGCTGCGCGGCGTTGGCCGCCTCGCGCATCAGGTCCAGCTCGTCGATGATCGTCTTCTCGTATTCCTGCACGACCTCGACGGGCCGCAGGCGATAGCCCTCGCGCGCATAGCGGTGCGCGAGGCGGGCGACCACGTACATGACGTCCAGGTCGCGCTCGATTTTCTCGCGCACGCCGGGCCGCACGATCTTCACGACGACATCCTCGCCGGTGCGCAGCCGCGCCGTGTGCACCTGCGCGATCGAAGCCGCGGCGAGCGGGGCTTCGTCGAACTGCTCGAACACTTCCGACAGCGGCCGGCCGTATGCCGCTTCCGCGATCGCGCGGGCTTCCGATCCCGGGAACGGCGGCACCCGGTCCTGCAGCTTGGCCAGTTCGTCCGCGAGTTCCGTGGATAGCATGTCGCGGCGCGTCGACAACGCCTGGCCGAACTTCACGAAGATCGGGCCGAGCTCCTCGAGCGCGAGTCGGATGCGCTCCTCGCGCGTGCCGCCCTTGCGACGTTCGAACCACGTGGCTGGCGAGAGGTAGAAGAGGTAGCGCAGCGGCCGCAACAGGTGCGTGTCGAGGATGATCTCGTCGAGCCCGTGACGGACGAGCACGCGCTGGATCTGCAGGAGGCGGGCGGCGCTGCGGAGATTCATCGTTGTTCGAATCCGTGCGCTCGCCTAGCGGCGCTTCGCTTCGAGGCGCGCCAGCCGCGCCTCGAGGCGGTCGGTCGATTCGCGCAGGTCGTCGACGGCTTCGAGGAACTCCTCGATCTCGACGCGCACCGGCACGTCACGTCCTTCTTCCTGCAGGTACTCCGCGACGTTGGCCGCGAACGCGCCCGAGGCCTTGCGGCCCCAGTCGAGGAACCCGCGGGCGACGTTCGCCAGCTGGCGGGCCGCCACGTCGCCGATCACGCGCGACAGTTCCTCCTCGAGGTCCGGGCGCGATTGCTGCAGCAAGTCGCGGAATTTCTGCGCGACTTCCGCATCGCCCTCGATGCGCACGGTGCCGCCTCGAAGGCTGTTCTCGGCCGCGGGGCCGGCGAGCGCAAGCAGTGACAGCGGCGTACCCGCGAGGGTCGCGTCGGCCGCACCTTCGTGGCGCGCGCTGAGCTTGAACCGCCCTTCCTCGACCTTGAAGTGGATGGCGAGCGACGTGCCCTGCGCGACCAGCGACATCACCTTGCCGTCGAGCTGGCGCGCCAGCGAGCTCGCCTTGCGCGATTCGGCAAGACTGCGGTTCAGGGCGGCTTCGAGGCGGTCGAGGATCATGCGTGGTTCCGGCAGGTCGGCGTCAGTACCGGAATCCCTTGTGCAGGGCGACGATGCCGCCGCTCAAGTTGTGGTAGCTGCAGTCCTCGAGGCCCGCGTCCAGCATCATCGAGCGCAGCGTTTCCTGGTCGGGGAAGCGGCGGATGGACTCGGCGAGGTAGCGATAGCTGTCGGCATCGCTCGCGATGCGCGCGCCGAGCCACGGCAGGACGCTGAAGGAGTAGAGGTCGTACACGGGCTTCAGGCCGGGCACGACGGGTTTGGAGAACTCGAGGATGAGCAGCCGGCCGCCCGGCTTCAGCACCCGGCGCATCGAAGCGATCGCGGCGGGCTTGTCCGTGACGTTGCGCAGGCCGAAGCCGATCGTCACGCAATCGAACGTCTCGTCGGCGAACGGCAGGCATTCCGCGTTCGCGAGCGAGAAGCGCACGTTGCGCATCAGGCCGCGGTCGAGCAGGCGGTCGCGGCCGACGCCTAGCATCGCGGCGTTGATGTCGGAGAGCACCACGAGCCCGGTTTCGCCGACTTGCCCGGCCATGCCCGCGGACAGGTCGCCCGTGCCGCCGGCCACGTCGAGCGCCATCTGGCCTGCGCGCAGGCCGGTCTGCCCGAGCGTGTAGCGCTTCCACAGGCGATGCACCCCGGCCGACATGAGGTCGTTCATCAGGTCGTACTTCGTCGCGACCGAGTCGAATACCTCGCGCACGAGCTTCGATTTGCGCTCGCGCGGGACCTCGGTGTAGCCGAAATCGACGGACTGGCCGGTGCTGGGCGGGGCCGGCTTCTGGGGGGCGGATTCGTTCATGCGAACCGCCATTCTACAAGAGGTGCCCGGTATTAACCTTTTTAACCTGCGGGCACGCAACGCCGCAGGTTAATAAGGTTGATACCGGACACCTCTTAAAGCTGCGTCGGGTAGGGGATGCCGAGCTTGGCGAGGCGGGCGAGGTACTGGGGCCACTTTTCCGCGTGAGTGGCCCCGAGTTCGTACAGGTAGGGCCAGGTGTAGAGGCCCGAGTCGTGGCCGTCGTCGAACACGAGCCGGACGGCGTAGTTGCCCACCGGGTCGACCGAGCGGATGCCCACCCCGTGCTTGCCGAGCTGCAGCGTTTCCTGCCCCGGACCGTGTCCACGCACCTCGGCCGAGGGCGAATACACCCGAAGGTACTCGAACGGCAGCGCGAAGGTCCGGCCGTCGTCGAACGTGACCTCGAGCAGCCGCGACTGCTTGCGCAGCTTGATCCCGGTGGGGTGCGGATCGGCCGGCGTCACAGGATGTACCGCGAGAGGTCCTCGTTGCGGGCCAGCTCGCCGAGGCTCCTGTCCACGTGGTCCGCGTCGATCACGAACTCGGCACCCGAGCGATCCGATGCTTCGTACGAAATCGTCTCGAGCAGCCGCTCCATCACCGTGTGCAGCCGCCGCGCGCCGATGTTCTCGGTGCGCAGGTTCACGTCGAACGCCACCTCCGCGATCCTCCGCACGCCGCCCGGGTCGAAGCGCAGCTGCACGCCTTCGGTCGCCAGCAGCGCCGCGTATTGCGTGCAGAGCGATGCGTCCGGTTCCGTGAGGATCCGCACGAACTCCTCCACCTTGAGCGCCTCGAGCTCCACGCGGATCGGCAGGCGTCCCTGCAGCTCCGGGATCAGGTCGGACGGCTTCGACATGTGGAACGCGCCCGACGCGATGAACAGGATGTGGTCCGTCTTCACCATGCCGTACTTGGTGTTGACCGTGCAGCCTTCGACGAGCGGCAGCAGGTCGCGCTGCACCCCCTCGCGGGACACGTCGACGCCCACCGCATCCTGCCGGCGCGCGATCTTGTCGATCTCGTCGATGAACACGATGCCGTTCTGCTCGGCGTTGCGCAGCGCCTGGACCTTCAGCTCCTCTTCGTTGACGAGCTTCGCGGCTTCCTCGTCGGTGAGCAGCTTGAACGCCTCGCGCACCTTCAGCCGCCGCGAACTGGTGCGGTTGCCGCCCAGGCTCGAGAACATCCCCTGCAGCTGCTGCGACAGCTCCTCCATGCCCGGGGGCGCCATGATCTCGACGCTCGACGGCACGGCGCGCAGCTCGATCTCGACCTCGCGATCGTCGAGCTGCTTCTCGCGCAGCATCTTGCGGAAGCGCTGGCGCGTGTCGTTGTCGCGGGCGGCCGCCGGCTCGGGCTCTGTCTGTCCAAACCCCATCTGCGACTTCGGCCGCGGCAGCAGCGCTTCGAGCACGCGCTCCTCGGCCGCGTCCATCGCGCGGTGCCGGACCTTTTCCATTTCCTGCTCGCGGGTCATCTTCACCGCGACGTCCATCAGGTCCTTGATGATCGAGTCCACCTCACGGCCGACGTAGCCGACCTCGGTGAACTTCGTCGCCTCCACCTTGATGAACGGCGCATTGGCGAGCCGCGCGAGCCGCCGCGCGATCTCGGTCTTGCCGACGCCGGTGGGCCCGATCATCAGGATGTTCTTCGGCGTGATCTCCGCGCGCAGGCCTTCCTCGACCTGCATGCGGCGCCAGCGGTTGCGAAGCGCGATGGCGACCGCGCGCTTGGCCGCCGACTGCCCGACGATGTGCTTGTCGAGTTCCTGGACAATCTCGCGGGGGGTCATGGACGACATGCGCTCACTCCCCCAGGGTTTCGATGGTCAGGTGGCGGTTGGTGTAGATGCAGATGTCGGCCGCGATGCCGAGCGCCTTCTCCGCGATCGCGCGCGCGTCGAGCGACGTGTTCTGCAGCAGCGCCAGGGCGGCGGACTGGGCAAACGGCCCGCCGGAGCCGACCGCGATGAGGTCGTGCTCGGGCTCGATCACGTCGCCGTTGCCCGAGATCACGAGCGTGTGGCCGGCGTCCGCCACCAGCAGCAGTGCCTCGAGGCGGCGCAGGCTGCGATCCGAGCGCCAGTCCTTGGCCAGCTCGATGGCCGCGCGCGTCAGGTTGCCGAACTGCTGCAGCTTCGATTCGAAGCGCTCGAACAACGTGAACGCATCCGCGGTGCCGCCCGCAAATCCGGCGATGACCTTGTCGTCGTGCAGGCGCCGCACCTTGCGGGCGTTGCCCTTCATGACGGTATTGCCGAGCGTCACCTGGCCGTCGCCGCCCATGGCGACGAGGCCGTTGCGGCGGACGCAAAGGATGGTGGTGCCATGGGGATCGAAAGAGGACATGGGGAATCCTGAAGAAAGGCGATAGGCTACAGGCGATGGGCTATAGGTCAGAAGCTGTGGCAAATTCCGGCCTTTGCCTGTAGCCCATAGCCCATTGCCTATAGCCTTCTTTTCGCCCTCGGATGCGCTGCGTCGTAGATGCGGGCCAGGTGCTGGAAATCAAGGTGGGTGTAGACCTGGGTCGTGCTGATGTTGGCGTGCCCCAGCAGTTCCTGAACCGCCCGCAGGTCCCCGGACGATTCCAGCAGGTGCGAGGCGAACGAGTGCCGGAACATGTGCGGGTGCACGTGCTCCGGCAGTCCCTGCAACTGGGCCCACCGGGCGATGCGGCGCTGGACGATGCGCGGTCCCAGTCGCCTGCCGTTCACCCCCACGAACACGGCGAGCTCGCCGACGTCCGCGATGGCCGTGCGTTCCTTGAGCCAGCGATCGAGCGATTCCCTGGCTTCCTTCCCCACCGGCACGATGCGCGCCTTGCCACCCTTGCCGAGCACCCGCACCGTCCGGTCGCGCAGGTCGAGGTCCTGCAGGTCGAGGCCGAGCAATTCCGACAGGCGCAGTCCGGAGGAATAGAACAGCTCCATGATCGCCTTGTCGCGCATGCCGAGCCGGTCGTCGCTGCGGAAGGTGAGGAGCTTCGCCATCGTGTCGGCATCCAGCGTGGTCGGCAGGCGCTTGCGGGCTTTCGGCGCCTGCACGTCGGCGGCCGGATCGTGGCGCAGCTCGCCGTCGCGGATCAGGTGGCGAAAGAAGCTGCGCACGGCCGAGAGGCGGCGCTGGATGCTGCGCGGCGCGAGGCCTCGCCGGTGGCATTGCGCGGCGAACATGCGCACGTGCTGCGAGTCGATCTTCCCCCAGGCGTCGATTCCCTGCGACTCACAGTAGGCCAGCAGGGACTCGAGGTCGCGCGCGTAGGCGCTTGCCGTGTGCGGCGACAGCCGCCGCTCGTTGCGCAGGCTCTGCAGGAAGCGCTGGACGCCGCCTGCCAGCGCTTCGTTCATGCGCCGCGGGCCGTGATCGCCTCGGTGAGGACTTCGCCGATGCGCGCCAGGAAGTCCGTGCTCATCGTGGGCAGGTAGCGTTCCGTGTCGTGGCTCGCGATGGCGACGAGGCCGAGCGACCCGCGATCGCCGAGCGGCACCAGCACCGTCGAGCCGACCGTGCTGCCTTCGCCGCCGAAGAGGTAGTCGCGCTGCGTGTCGCGGATCTGGCCGCTGCGCGGGCGCCCGGACTCGAAGAACGTCTCGAAGATCTTCAGCTCCGCGCTCGATCTCGGCATCACCCGCACGTGCGGGTTGCGCAGCGCCGCGAGCCCGGTCAGCGACGGGTCGGTCAGCACCAGCACCCAGCGCGATGCGCCGAAGTCCTCGCGCAGCGAGGCCTCGATCGCCATGACCACGCCCGACGCGTCCTTCGCGCGCAGCAGGCGGCGTGTGAGGCGGTGCATGCGGTCCATGATCGCGTCGTTTGTGCGGCCGTTCTCGATCAGTTCGTGCAGCTTCTTCTCGAGCACCGCGTGCTTGTCGCGCAGCACGAGCACCTGCCGCTCGACGAGCGAGACGGCGGCGTTGCCGCGCTGGTGATGCGGCAGCTTCAGTCGCGCGAGCACGCTCGGGTGCCGCTCGAAGAACTCGGGGTGCGAGGACAGGTACTCGGCGATCTGTTCCTCGGCGAGGCCGCCAGGCTCGACGCCGCGGATTGGTTGCTTGTTCATGCCACTTGTTCCTCTCGCCCTTCGTCCACGATGTCCACTTGTCCTTCGAATGCGGTCTCGGCGGGCCCCGTGAGCCAGACCGGCTCGCCCGGCCCCGGCCACTGCACGACCATCCGGCCGCCCGGCACGTCGACGCGCACCTCCTCGCCGAGCGGTCCGTGCCGCCGGCCCACCGCGACGGCCGCGCAAGCGCCCGTGCCGCAGGCCTGTGTCTCGCCGACTCCACGCTCGAACACGCGCAGGCGCACGTGATCGGGCGCGATGATTTCCAGGAAGCCGACGTTCACGCGTCGCGGGAAGCGCGGGTGATTCTCCATCGCGGGTCCCACCGTGTCCACGGGCGCGTCGCTCACCGAGCGCACGCGGATCACGGCGTGCGGGTTGCCGATGGACACCGCTGCGAACTCCACCGGGCCGGACGGAAGGTCGATGTGGTAGCTCGAGGCCTCGGCCTCGGCCTCGGCCGTGAAGGGCAGCGAACGCGGGTCGAAGTTCGGCACTCCCATCGCAACGGAGACGAGGCCGTCGGCGCGCAGGCGCGCGTTCACGAGGCCTCCGGGGCTGTCCAGGACGTACGCGCGGTCCCGCCGTCCGGCCCGGCTCGCCACCAGCCGGGCGATGCAGCGCGCGCCATTGCCGCATTGTTCGACCTCGGAGCCGTCGGCGTTGAAGATGCGATAAAACACATCTGTGCCGGCGGCGCGCGGCGGTTGCAGCACCAGCGCCTGGTCGAAGCCGATGCCGGTGCGACGGTCGGCGAGGGCGCGCAGGGCCCTTGGCGAAGGCACCTGGCCCGGGCCGGCCGCATCGAAGACGATGAAGTCGTTGCCGAGTCCGTGCATCTTCGTGAACGACAGGCGCATGCGGCAAGGATACCCGAGCCGGGCCTCAGTCCCGCGCGTTTGCGCGCATTTCTTCGAGGGACGCGGCGATGCCGGATCGCAGGTCCGGGTATTTCAAGGACGCGCGCAACACCTCGCGCATGCGGGTGTTGTCGACCCGGCGGACTTCGTTGAGGAACGACAGCATGCCCGGCGAGATCTGCGCCTGCGCCTCCGCCCGCGTCACCATCCGCGGCGGCGGCAGGCCGGCAAGTTCCGCGGTCGCCAGCAGGTACTCGGTCGTCGTCGAGTGGTCGCCGTCGGTCACGTTGAAAGCGCCGCTGGCGCCGCAGGCGAGCGCCGCAATGCAGGCGCTCACGAGGTCGTCGACGTGGATGCGGTTACCGGGCCCTGCGTCCTCGAGCCTGAGGACCGGCTCGCCGCGACGCAGGCGCTCGAGCGGCAGGCGGTCGGGGCCGTAGATGCCGGGCACCCGCAGGATCACGTAGCGCACGCGGCGGGCGGCGCACCAGTCGACGATGGCGCGTTCCGCCGCCACGCGACGGCGTGCGCGATCGGTGGTCGGCGCCAGCTCGGCGTGTTCCGTGACCAAGGCTCCGCCCGTGTCGCCGTAAACGCCCGTGGTGCTCATGTAGAGCACGACGCACGGGCGTGCCGGACCCAGCGCCGCCAGGAAGCGCGCGAGGCGCACGTCCGAAAGATCGCATTCCGCAGGCGGGGCGAGATAGAAGAGGGCGGCGTCGGCGGCTGCGGACCGCAGCGCTTCGAGCGCAGGGACTGCGGCATCGAGGTCCACGTGAAGCGTTTCGATGCCTTCGTTGCGCAAGGCCGCCGCTCTCGCGGCGGATCGGACCAGCGCGACGACGTCTCGCTCGGCGGCCAGCCGACGCGCGAGGCGCGTGCCCACGTAGCCGCAGCCCGCGATCAGGCACGGCGGGCGGCCTGGGTGGCCGCCGGAGTGACGACCCGGATCCATGGCGCGAGGATACGCGAATCAGCCCTCTGGAATGCCAATCATTCGCATCACGTGGCATTCTGCGTGGGTATGACTCAGATCACGATCGTCCCAACCGGCCAGCGCTTCGCCGCGGATCCCCAGGAGAACGTCCTGGCGGCCGCGCTGCGTGCCGGGCTCAACCTGCCGCACAGCTGCAAGGGCGGTCACTGCTCATCGTGTCGAGCTCGGGTGCTGTCCGGATCGTTCGCCTATCCGGGCGCGCGGCCCGCCGGCATCACCGAGGAAGAAGCCGCGCAGGGCTACTTGCTGCTCTGCCAGGCCCGCGCCACCACGGATCTCACCCTCGAAGTGCGGGAGATGCGGCCTGCGCCCGAGGTCGAGGTGAAGAGCCTGCCCTGCCGCATCGATCGCCTGGAGCGCGTCGCGGACGACGTGATGGCCGTGTTCCTGCGGCTACCGGCCGTGGAGCCGCTGCATTTTCGCGCGGGCCAGTACCTCGACATCATGTTGTCCGAGGGGAGGCGGCGCAGCTTTTCGATCGCCAGCGCCCCGTCGGATGGACCGATGATCGAGTTGCACGTGCGTCGCGCGTCGTCGAGCGGCTTCACCGGCCAGCTCTTCGACAGCATGCGCGCCGGCACGCTGCTGCGCGTCGAAGGTCCGCTCGGCCAGTTCTGGTTCCGCAACGAGTCGCCGCGCCCCGCGATCATGGTGGGTGGCGGAACGGGCTATGCGCCGTTGCGCGCGATGTTGCGCCAGTTGATCGCCGCCGGTGATCGACGGCCGATCACGCTCTACTGGGGCGGCCGCACGGGCAACGATCTCTACGAAGACGGGTGGTTGCAGAACCTCGCTGCCTCGCGCCCTGCGTTCGGCTATTGCCCCGTGCTCTCTGATCCCGGCGCCGATGCGTTCGGCACCGCGCGCACGGGGCTCGTCCACGAGGCCGTGCTCGCGGATTTCCCGGATCTCTCAGGCTGCGACGTCTATGCGAGCGGACCGCCGGGGATGATCGAGGCGATCCGCACGGCCTTTGCGGCGCACGGGCTGCCGCGCGAGCAGCTGTTCTTCGATTCGTTCGATTACGCGCCCGATACGCTCGCCCGCATGCAGGCGGCAGGATCTTCGCCCGGTTGACCCCGGCTCAGCGGCGTCGCAGGCGCACGCGAGGCAACGACGGCCGCCGCCCGACGGAGCGCATCACGCTATCGCGCAGCACCTGGCTCGCGCGCTCGCGCTCACCGAGCTGCTCCAGCAGTTCGGCGAGCAGCAGGCTGTGCTCGGAGTTCGGCCGCCGGGCGATGCTCGCCTCGAGGTAGCTGCGAGCCTTGCCGATGAGGTCCGCGCGCAGGCAGAGTTTGCCGCAGGTGGCGAGCAGTTCGGCGTCCTCCGGACGCTTGCGCAGCCAGGTTTCCGCGCGGTCGAGCGGGCCCAGCGGGTCGGGCAGCACGAGATCGCCGTAGAGTCGCGTGGCCGCCGCATCGCCCGAGGATTCGACCAGGTCGCGCAGGGCCTTTTCCGCTTCGCCGTGCTCGTTGCACGCGATCGCCGCGCGCGCATACGCCACGATGGCCTGGGGCAGTTTCCTCAGGGCGCGCGGCACGTCGGACCACGCGGCCGCGAGCGCCTCGGCGTCCTGCCTGTCGCCCGCTGCACGCACCGCCTCGAGTTGCGCCTGCGCGAGAATCTCGTTGACCTGCGCCTCCGGCAGTTCCTTGGCGCTGCGCAAGCGGGGCGCGAGCTCGCGCACGCGGTCGCTCTTGCCGAGCTTCTGGCACAGGCGCGCCAGCAGCTCGAGGCTGCGCGAGTTCATGTCGCCCGAGGCGTCGAGTTGCTCGAGCGTCAGCAGCGCCGCCTCGTCCTGCCCCCGTCGCATCTGCATTTCGGCCAGCGTCACCAGCACGGCGGCTCGCTCTTCCGGCGCCTGCTCCTGTGCGCGCCCCAGCCATTCGTCGCGACGCTCGACGGCGTCCTGCAGGTCCGCGGCGCGCGCGGCCACGAGGTAGTTGGCCGCGGCGGAGTCCGCGTCGGGTGCGGCGCGGCTCAACAGCTCCTCGGCACTCTTCCAGCGACCGGCAGCGAGGTCGAGCAGGCCGCGCTGCGTGTCGTCGCGCGCCCGGCGTCGACGCCGTTCAGCGCGAAGCGAGGCGAGTCGCCGCCGCGAGGTAATCGCCTCGACGATGCTGCGCGTGAGGAAATAGAGGCCGGCCAGCATGAGCAGGAAGACGGGCACAGTCGTCTCGAAGAGCGAGCGCCCGAGCCGGATCGCGACGTAACCCGGGTCGGCGAGCAACACGTGGGCCGCCAGGGCGCCGCAGACCAGCGCGATGGCGATGACGACCGCACCTTTCATGGGGCCTTCGTCGGCGAGCTGCGATAGACGCGCCGGAGCAGCTGCGCCGCGGCGCCGGTTTCCGGGCGCGGCGGGTCGATGTCGATGGTCGAGAGCGCCGCCGCTTCGGTGCGCGCGGACTGCACGCCGGCGAACTTGTCGTCGAAGAATTCGGCGAGCCATGCGTCGGCGGCGCGCAGCGACTGCACGTACGCCTCGCGGTCCTGCTGCATGACGGCGATGCGGGCGGCAAACAGCAGCAACTGGAGGTGCTGTCGGCGCAGCGACTCCTCCTCTGCCGTCACCAGGCGCACGTTGGCCGGCTGCACCCGGCGCAGCGAGAACAAGTCGTGCACGGCCTGGTTGATGCGCCGCAGGGCGCGATCGAAGCCGCTCGCCGGCGGGGTCGCCTGCGGCAGGCGTCGTGCGGACGCGACCGGTACGCCGAGCACCGGCAGTGTCGCGGTCTGGCTCTCGAGCGCCGTGAGGCGCGAGATCACGTCCGGCAGGTTCGGCACCGGCACGGCGCGCAGTGCGGACAGTTCGTCGGCGAGCAGGCGGCGCACCTGGGCGACGTCGGGGTCCGTGACGGTGGCGAGCCGCGCGTCGGCCGATTCCATTGCGACGATGGCCGTCGGCACGTCGTGCTCGAGGCGCAGCCGCCGGTCCGCCAGCTCGAGCAGGTACAACGCCTCGGCGCGGACCCAGGAGCGTTGCGGGGCGTCCGCGCGCGTGCGCAGCTCGGCGACGTTCTGGCCGAGTTCGTTCACCTGCGCCGGGATCTCGCGCAGGGTCTTGAGCTCGGCGCGCATCCGGGCGTCCGATTGATCGACGCGCGTGGTCAGGGTGGTGAGCGAACCGTTGATGCGATCCTGCGTGGCCCGCAGCTGGCCGATCTGCGCGCGGACGCGGTCCATGCGATTGTCGAACTGCCCGAAGCGCCAGTGCGCGTAGATTGCGAGCAGCAGGCCGAGCACCGCGAGGGCGACCAGCATCGGATTGACGCCGCCGCCGGTGCGGCGAGCGTTCATGTCGGTGGTCAGGGATTCGATTTCAGTGGACATCGGGCGGGACCGGCGATCCTTGCGCGCACCCGAATCGTATCACGGCGGCGCGGCGGCTCCGCGGTTCGTCGCGTGCGCTTCGAGCGCGGCGAACATCGATCCGTCCTCGGCGGTCGGCGCGACGAGGATCGGCCCCGACCATTGCCGCTCACGCGCCGCGGACGCCACGCGTTCGCCCGGCAACAAGAGCGCGCAGGTTCGCAGTCGGTCGGCCAGTGGGCCGGGCAGGAGTCCGAGCAGCGCGTCGAGCACGTCGACGCTGGTGACCGCGACGACGATGCGGCGCGAGTCGGCGGTGAGCGCAGAGGCAAGCGCCGACAGCACCGCGGGCTCGGCGCTCGCGGGTCGGCGCCGGTACACCTCGACGACGTTCACCACGGCCCCTCGCTTTTGCAGGTGCTCGCGCAACAATTCGCGACCGCCGACCCCTCGTACGATGAGCACGCGCTGGCCCTGCGGCGCGGCGAACGCGGGCAGGGCGAGCAGTCCTTCGGAATCGGAGCGGCCTTCGGGCAGCGCGTCCACGCTCAAGCCGTGCGATTCCAGGGCGCGCGCGGTCGCACGGCCGACGGCGGCGATCCTGCAGTGCACAGGCTTCGGCAACTGTTCGAGCGATGCCTCGACCGCATTGGCGCTGGTGTAGATGGCCCAGTCATGGGCATCCGGCGCGAGGCGCGAACGATCTGCGGCGCCGACTTCAACCGGCTCGATGTCGATCGCCGGCAGCGCAATGCACCACGCCCCGGCGCGGGTGGCGCGCTCGATGAAGGGCCCGGCCTGGCGCTGCGGCCGCGTGACGACGACGGTCAATCCGGCAAGCGGCGCGGTCACGAGTGTCCGGCAGCCTCCGCTTCGCGGCGCAGACGCTCGAGCAGGGCGCCGGCGCCCGCGGCCTGCATGCGTGTCGCAAGCTCGCGGCCGAGCTTTGCCGCGTGCGCGGGGGAGCCGCTCACATGGTCGCGGTAGGTCTCGCTGCCGTCGGGTGCGCCGACGAATCCGCGCACGACGAGCGAACCGTTTTCGAGCGCGGCGTGCGCGGCGATCGGCGAGTGGCAGCTGCCGAGCAAGGTGGCCGCGAACGCGCGCTCGGCGTTCAGGCGGATGAACGATTCCTCGTGATGCAGCGCGGACAGCGCGCGGCGGACTTCCGTATCGTCCTCGCGGCACTCGATGCCGATGACGCCCTGGCCGACGGCGGGCAGGGAGAGATCGAGGTCCAGTTCCTCCGTGACGTGATGCGCGATGCCGAGCCGCTCGAGGCCCGCGCAGGCGAGCAGGATCGCGTCGAGCGCGCCTTCGTCGAGCCGGCGCAGGCGCGTGTCGACGTTGCCGCGCAGCAGCTCGAGCTTCAGATCGCGGCGCGCGTGACGCAATTGCGCCTGCCGTCGCGGGCTCGACGTGCCGACACGCGCGCCCTGCGGCAGGTCCGCGAATCGCCGGTAGCGCCGCGAGATGAAGGCGTCGCGCGCGTTGGCGCGGGGCAGCGCCGCGGCGATGCAGAAGCCGGGTGGCAGTTCGCTCGGCACATCCTTCATGGAGTGCACGGCGATGTCGGCGCGCCCGTCCTGCATCGCGACTTCCAGTTCCTTGACGAACAGGCCCTTGCCGCCCACTTCGGCGAGCGCGCGGTCCTGCACGCGGTCGCCCTGCGTGCTCATCGGGACGAGCTCGACGACGAGGCCCGGGTGTGCCGCGCCGAGGAGCGACTTGACGTGTTCGGCCTGCCAGAGCGCGAGCTGGCTGCGACGGGTGGCGATGCGGATCGGTTTCGACAAGCGTTGGCTCCAGTGCGTGCAGGCCCGTGGGCTCAGCTGCGCTGCTTTGCGGATTCCTGTTCCTCGTTCTCGAAGCGGAACAATGCCACGAGCAACCCGAGCACGATCGGGCCGAGGAACAGGCCGATGAAGCCGAAGGCGGACAGCCCGCCCATGACCCCGACGAAGACCGCAAGCGTAGGGACTTCGGCGCGGCCGGAAATCAGCATTGGCCGCAGGAAGTTGTCGGCCGCGCCGACCACCAGCAAGCACCAGCCCGCCAGGAAGGCCGCGTGGCCGTAGTCGCCCTGCGAGACGAGGAACAGCACGCCCGGGAGCCACAGGATGGCGGTGCCCACGAGCGGGATCAGCGCAAAGAACACGCCGAGCACGCCGAACAGGAGGGGCGAGGGCATGCCGGCAAGGGCGAAGCCGACGCCGAGCAGGATGCCCTGGGCGAGGGCCGTGAGGCCGATGCCCATGAACACGGCCCGCGTCACGTCGATCAGGTGGTGCCAGAGCCGCGAGCGGCGCCGCTCCTCGATCGGCAGCATGCGCACGAACTGGCCGGCTATCTTCGGCCCGTCGCGCAGCACGAAGAACAGCACGAACAGCATCAGCAGGAAGCTGACCAGCGTGCCGAGCGCCCCGAGCACCACGGAGCCGCCGGACGAGACGATCGCCTGCAGCAGGTTGCGCGCGCCGCCGATCACCCAGGCCTGCATCTGCGGCAGCGTGACTCCCGTGTGCGCGCCGATGGCGTCGATCGCCTGCTGCAGCCACGGCAGGCGCGCCACGTCCAGGGTCTGCATGCTCTCGAGCGAGGGCACGCGCCCCTCGAGCTTGCCGAGGAGTTGCGCCGCCTGCGCGGCCACCGCGCCGGCGATCACGGCGACGGGCAGCATGAAGAACAGGATGGCCAGCACCGTGACGATGCCTGCGGCGAGCCGCGGTTTGCCGCCGAACTTTTTCGCCAGGCGTGCCGTCGTCGGCGCGAGCAGCGCGCCGAGCAGCACGGCCCACACCAGTGGCTGCCACACCGGCGCGACGATGCGCCAGACGAGATAGAGCAGTGCCGCGCTCATCAGCAGCAGGCCGACGCGCGCGAGGAACACGCGCTGTGACGACGTTGCGTCGTCCGGCAGCGTGATCGTCGATTCGCCTACGTCTTCGGTTCGTCGTTCCATGAGTCAGGTGTCCGCGACCAGCGCGTCGTCGACGACGACCGGTGGGCGCATCTTCTCCGGCAGGGTCTGTGGGGGGGGTGGGGCATGGGCCGGCGGGATTTTCCGCCGGAGCAGCGGTCCGTGTCACGGCCCGTCTTCGGCGCGGCCGGCCCTGCCGGCCGGAATGTGGGCCCGGCCCCGGTACTCGGCGGTTACCAGGAACTCATCGCTTCGTGTGCGCCGCCGCGGCGAAGAGCGCGTCCTTGAGCCGGAACAGCGTCGAGATGTCATCGTCGCCGTGGCCCTGTTCAACCAGGTTGCGGTAATGCGCGAGGGTCGATTCGACGACCGAGAGCTCGACGCCGTGCCGCGCGGCCATTTCGCGGCAGATCTTCAGGTCCTTCTCGTGCAGGCGCACGCGGAAGCCGGCCGGATAGGCGCCGCGCACGATGTTCGGTGCGCGGTTCACGAAATACCAGCTCGAGCCGGCGCCCTTGCCGAGCGTGTCGATGAGCTTGTCGAGGGGCAGCCCCTCGGCCTTGGCGAACGCCATGGCTTCGGCCACCGCCTGGATGATGCCGGCGCACATGATCTGGTTGGTCGCCTTCGCGGCCTGGCCCATCCCCGTCGGCCCGAAGTGGGTGACCGTGCGTCCCATCGCGTTCAGGACGGGAGCGGCGCGGGACACGGCATCCGCCGAGCCGCCGCACATGATGGCCAGCGTGGCGTCGCGGGCGCCTTCGACGCCACCACTGACCGGCGCGTCGATGAACTCCACCTGCTTCGCTCCGAGGCGGCGAGCCGCCTCGCGCGCAGTGTCGGCGCTGACGGTGGAGCAGTCGATCACGATCGAGCCCGGTCGCAGCCCGGGCAGGAGGGCATCGACCATTTCGAGGACGTCGGCGTCCGCCGAGACGCACAGCACGAGCACGCCGCACGATCCGGCGAGCTCAGCCGGCTCGAGCGGGGCGGACACGCCGAGTTCTTCGGCGAGTTCTTCAGCCCTCGAACGCGTGCGGTTCCAGACGCCTTGCAGCAGGCCAGCCTTGTGAAGATTGCGCGCCATGCCCCGGCCCATGGCGCCGAGGCCGATGAATCCAGTCGTCGACGTCACGAGCTACTGCCCGGCGCAGTACTGGTCCATCAGCTTCTTGGCGTTGGCGCGAGCGGTGTCGATCTCGGCGTCGCTCAGGTAGCGGCGCTCGCCCTCGGTGGTGCCGGGTTCGTACAGGCGCCGGGCGGTCATGTACTTGTCGTAGCGATCGCGGGCGTCCTTGCAGCGCGTGGCCTTGTCAGCGGCCGTCAGTTCCGCGGCCTTGGCGCGCTCCGCCGCCGACTCGGAACTCGATTCCGCCGAATTGCTCGACGAAGCGTAGTTCTGCATTTCAGTTTCGTAACGCTTCTTCGCCTCGACCGTGTTGGTCTGCTGCGTCTTCACGTTGAGCTTCTCGGCGGGCAGCGCTTCGGGGCGGTCCGTGTAGACCGTGTTGCCCTTGGCATCCTTCTCCTTGTAGACCTCGCTGGCCTGGGCGGACCCGCCGACGACCAGCAGGGCTGCCACGAGCATAAGGATCGGCTTCATTCCGGCGGCCTCCATGATGATGCGGCCGAGTCTAGCAGGACCGCTCTGCGGTGCCGCCGTTTCACCCCCCAAAAACGGGGGCCAGTTCAAAGATTCGGCCCAAAAAAAAGCGGGCGCCGAAGCGCCCGCAAGCGGGGGAAGAAGGCGACCGAACCAGGAACCGGCCGCCTTCCACAGACACGGTCAGGTTCAGCTGTAGGCGCGCTCCCCGTGCGACACGGTGTCGAGACCCTCACGTTCCTGGTCCTCGCTGACCCTGAGGCCAACCACCAGGTCCACGATCTTGAAGGAGGCGGCTGCCACGACGCCGGACCAGACGAGGGCCACGCCCACGCCCCAGGCCTGCGCCACGAACTGAGTGCCGATCGAGTACTCGGCCACCGCGTTGGCGACGTAGTCGTACACGCCGGTGCCGCCGAGGGCGGGGGAGCAGAACACGGCCGTCAGGAGCGCGCCGACGATGCCGCCCACGCAGTGGACGCCGAACACGTCGAGCGAGTCGTCGTAGCCGAACTTCTTCTTCAGGCCGGTGACCGCCGCAAGGCAGAGGAGACCGGCGATGAGGCCGATCGCGATCGAGCCCATCGGGCCGACCCAGCCGCAGGCCGGCGTGATCGCGACGAGGCCGGCGACCGCGCCGGAGGCGCCGCCGAGCATGGTCGGCGTGCCGCGGTGGATCCACTCGGCAGCCGACCAGGCCAGCGCCGCCGCGGCCGTGGCGAGGATCGTGTTGGCGAACACCATGGCGGTGAAGCCGTTGGCTTCGAGGCCCGAGCCGACGTTGAAGCCGAACCAGCCGACCCACAGCAGCGAGGTGCCGATCATCACCATCGGGACGTTGTGCGGCGCCATCGAGGCGGAGCCGTAGCCGACGCGCTTGCCGACCATCAGCGCGCCGATCAGGCCGGCGATGCCCGCGTTGATGTGCACCACCGTGCCGCCGGCGAAGTCGAGCGCGCCCTTCTGGAACAGGAAGCCGGCGGTCTTGAGGGCTGCGTCACCCGCCGCCGCATCCGTGTAGGCATCCGGGCCCGCCCACCACCAGACCATGTGCGCCATCGGCAGGTAGGAGAACGTGAACCACAGCACCATGAACAGCAGCACCGCGCTGAACTTCATGCGCTCGGCGAAGGCGCCGACGATGAGGCAGGGCGTGATGCACGCGAAGGTGAGCTGGAAGATGAACCAGGCGAACTCGGGGATGTAGACGCCCTTGCTGAACGTCGCCGCGACCGAGGTCGTGGTCATGCCGTTCAGGAACAGGCGGTCGAACCCGCCGAAGAACGCATTGCCGTTCGTGAACGCGATGCTGTAGCCGTAGACGGCCCACAGGATCGCGATCAGGCAGAACGTCATAAAGACCTGCATGAGCAGGGACAGCACGTTCTTCGAGCGCACCATGCCGCCGTAGAAGAGCGCCAGGCCCGGGATCGTCATGAGGATGACGAGCACCGTGGACGTCATCATCCACGCCGTGTCGCCCTTGTCGGGCACGGGGTCGGCGGCGAATCCAAGCGTGGGTGCGAGCAGGGCACCCAGGGCGAGCGCGAATGCCCAGGGGCGGCTGCGCGCGGCGGTCAACGTATTCACTGGCGTTCTCCTGTCTGTCGTCTGTCTGTCTGAGGGGGTTGCTTGCGGAGGGCGGGCGAGTCAGACGGCCTCGACGCCACTCTCGCCCGTGCGGATCCGCACGGCCTGGTCCAGCTGCGTCACGAAAATCTTTCCGTCGCCGATCTTTCCGGTCCGCGCGACGTTGGTGATGGCCTCGATGACCTGCTCGACGATCGTGTCGTCCACGGCGATCTCGACCTTGGTCTTGGGCAGGAAGTCGACGCGGTACTCCGCGCCGCGATAGAGCTCGGTGTGGCCGCGCTGGCGGCCGAAGCCCTGCACCTCGGTGACCGTCACGCCCTGCACGCCGATGTCGGCAATGGCTTGCCGCACTTCATCGAGCTTGAACGGCTTGATGACGGCGGTGATGAGCTTCATGCGGCAGTCTCCGGCGGTCGGTGATTGGTCCCGGTGACCTCAATGCAGGAACCGTGCCACGGGGATTCCCGTTGGGGCGGCGCGCAATCCGGCGGAACGGCCGGGATTCGTGCACCAATATGGCGCGCGGCGGGTCGGGGCGCGCCTCACTGCGGAGCGAATGTCTGACCTCTCCCGCCTGCGGGAGAGGTCGGCGCAGCCGGGTGAGGGTCCGAAAACCCCTCACCCCTCGCATCGGCGCCGTCGCGCCGACGCTCGCGCCCTCTCCCGCAAGCGGGCGAGGGCATCTTTACCTCTCCCGCTTGCGGGAGAGGTCGGCGCAGCCGGGCGAGGGCGTCTTACCTCTCCCGCTTGCGGGAGAGGTCGGCGCAGCCGGGTGAGGGTTTCTTACCTCTCCCGCTTGCGGGAGAGGTCGGCGCAGCCGGGTGAGGGCCCTTGGCCTCGCGCACCGCTAAACTATCGCCACTCCCCTTCCGGACCTCGACCACACCATGGCTTTCGACCCCCGCCTCATCGACGAACTCGCCCGCCGCCTCGCCGGCTCCGTGCCCGAGAGCGTGGTGGCCCTGCGCCGCGACCTCGAGGCGAACTTCAAGGGCGTGCTGCAATCGCAGCTCGCCAAGCTCGACCTCGTCACCCGCGAGGAATTCGACGTGCAGGCCAACGTGCTGAAGCGCACACGCGCGAAGCTGACGGCGCTCGAGAAGCGCATCGCCGAACTCGAGGGCAAGTGAGCGCTCGTCAGTCGATGAGATCTCCCGGCGTTGGCGGCAGCCTTGGCATCTGCTGATCCGGGAACGGCCCGGTCAGGCTTTCGAGGAACGACACGACGTCGGCGACCTGCGAATCGGTGAGCGTCTGGTTCAACTGCGTGCTCGCCATGATGCGGACAGCCTCGCCGATCGTATGGACCTGGCCGTTGTGGAAATACGGGGCGGTGTACACGAGGTTGCGCAGTCCGGGGACCCGCCAGAGGTTCCTGTCTGCGTCGTTCTTCGTCGCGCTCGCGCGTCCCGTGTCGCTCAGGAAGTCGTACTTCGCGACGTAGGGGCTGTCCGGGAAGGTCGGGAACTTCATGAAGAAGCCTGTGCCGACCGGCAGCGGCGGGCCGCTGAACGTCGGGCCCTGGTGGCAGCTGGTGCAGCCGGTCTCCGCGAAGGTCTTGAGACCGCGGGCCTGCTGCTCCGTCAGAGCCTTCGCGTCGCCCTTGGCATATTTATCGTACGCGCTGTTCGGCGTGATGAGCGTGCGTTCATAGGCCGCGATGGCCTTGGCCGCGTTGTCCATGGTGACCACGTCACCGGGGCCGAACGCTTTCTCGAAGTAGGCCTTGTAGCCGGGAATATTGCGTACGCGACTGATGACCGCATCGAGGTTGGGCATCCCCATCTCGATCGGGTTCGCGGGAGGCCCTTTTGCCTGGTCCTCGAGCGTCGCGGCACGGCCGTCCCAGAACTGGCTCGAGAGGAATGCCGCGTTCCACACTGTCGGCGCGTTGCGGCCGCCGACATGACCGTGCACGCCGATCGACGTCGGCCGGTGGTCGTCACCGCCCTCCATGACGTTGTGGCAGGAGAAACAAGACACGTTGCCGCTCGACGACAGGCGCGGGTCGAAATACAGCATCTTGCCGAGTTCGACCTTGGGGGCCGTCGTCGGGTTGTCCGCCGGGGCCGGGGCCACGTCGGGCAGCGCCTGCCAGGAACCGGTGGCTGCAGCGGCACCCGTTGCCGCGAACGGCGTCGAAGCGAGGACGATGGCGGTGATCAATACGAAACGCATCGCATTACTCCCTGCGAGAGAACAGGATGGCGATACGTTAGTCCGGCGGACGCGGCTCCATAAGTCGCAGAAGTACCGAAACCGCCGGCGGCCAGGTCAATGCAGAAGGCGCGGCCCGGCATCCGCTGCGACGAACAGTCCCATCACGACGAGGAACGCGCCGAAGATTCTTCGCAGCATCGCCTGGGGCAGGCGCCGTGCGAGACGATTGCCCATGAGGCTACCGGCAATGCCGATCGCGGCGATGATGAGCAGCACGCGGAAATCGAGGGTGATGCCCTTCGCCTCGAGCACGTGCAGGTACTTGCCGAAGCCCGTGAAGGAATTCATCGCGATCACCACGAGACTCGTGCCCACCGCACTGGCCATCGGCACCGCAGCCAGCAGCACCAGCGCCGGCACGATCAGGAAGCCGCCGCCGACGCCGACGAGGCCGGACAGCGCGCCGACGGCCGCGCCGCTCGCCACGACAGCGAACGGGTGAGGCTCCGATGCTTCGGCGCGCAGGGGAGCACTGCCGAGCATCCGCCAGGCCGCGATCAGCATCACCGCGGCGAACAGCGCGAGTTGCACCGGGCCGGGAACCCAGCGAGCAAGCGAGGCGCCGAGCCATGCGCCTGCCATCCCCGGGAACCCGAACCACAGGGCCTTGTGCCAATCCACCTGTCTCGCCATCGCGTAGGGAACGCTTGCCGATGCGGCAATCAAGCCGACGACCAGCAGCGAGCCGCCGATAGCGGCCTGTTCGGGCTGGTCCAGGAGGTAGTGCAGCACGGGCACCGTGAGGATCGAGCCGCCGGAGCCGAGCAACCCGAGGCTGAGACCGATGGCCAACGCCCCGAGGACGGCGAGCAGCATGGATTGGTTCGGGCGCCCGTTGCGCTCAGCGCAGACGCTTGCGGCGCGGCGGGCGCGCGCTGCAGTAAATGTCCTGCAGGACGGCCATCACCTGCGTGACCGGGCCTGGCGAGAGTGAA
>Ga0315283_10001185_pt1 | contig 20652 bp, 19 predicted proteins | sample YL17G09_0_MG_FD_204541 | JGI IMG/M metagenome (GOLD analysis project Ga0315283, IMG submission 204541) | Sediment microbial communities from Yellowstone Lake, YNP, Wyoming, USA - YL17G09_0 | ecosystem: Environmental > Aquatic > Freshwater > Lake > Sediment | place: USA: Wyoming | collected... | reverse complement strand
TCCGATCGCTTTTGACCGGAACGACCCGATCATGTTCCGAAGCTTTTCGTCCGCCATGTGCGGAAACATCGCCACCTGCGCTTCGAACGACTCTGTCATGGACTCGCCGAACCGGGGAAGATCCATCCGGAGTATCGCGCCCCAGCACTCTTCAGCGGCGCCGGCGAGGCGGACTGCTTTCACGGCGTCGATCTCCGTTTGTGAGATGACCGAGAACTCACCATCACGCGGTCCGAGCGTCACCAGCGAAAGATGATCCTCCAGCCACACGAGAACATCCTCCCGCAGACAGGATTCTGTCGTCTGAGGCCAGTATCCGCCGGCATAGGAGAGTTTGTTGAGGCCCGGAAGCACGATCCCGAGGGCATCCTGTGATCCTGATACCATGTCCGTCCCCGGAGGGTTCTCATAACTGAAGAGTATCCTTGCTGTCTGCTCCCTGTCACCACCGGGGAGATCGGTCTTCCAAAGCTCGATGGCCCTCCGCCTCGTGCTCGAGGCCATGCCGCTCCGCTCGTTGAACTCGATGGTGGGTTCAATGGATATGGTGAGCACCGGGCCGGACGCGTATTTCGACACGAAGGGCTGATCGAGCCATCCTCCGGCCAGGTCAATACGGTAGGGGATGCTGCACGCCGTCCGCAGCGCGGTGGTCGATCGGACGGGAAGCGCGCCATGAGGGATCCGCTTGCCGACGATGTACTGGATGCCACGCTCCCGGCAGAGCTTTTCTTTCTCGGGGCTATTGCCGTCTTCGTTGACAAAAAGGATGTCAGGCCGGATGGATTCCAGATCGTCGACAAAATCCAGAATCCCCCGGCCGCTGTTGATGATGCACCTCTTCACGCACCGGAGTTCCTCCAGCATGTACTTCCGCTCCTGCTGCGTGTAGACCGGATATCTTCCTTTGAGATCCCTGACATTCTCGTCCGAACCGATCCCCACGATGAGGTCGCCCTGCTTCGCGGCTTCACGGAGAAAGGCAATGTGACCGCTGTGGAGCAGGTCAAAACAGCCGGTGACAAATACGCTTCTTCCCGTTGTGCTCATCGTTGGTTGGATGCGTGCGCGTGCGCCGAGGACGATTCATCCTTCACGTATCGCGTCGAACATCGCCTGGACGTTCTGGGGAGGGACATCGGCCAGGATATTGTGCACCTGCTGGAAGACGAAACCGCCGCCGGGGGAGAGAATTTGAATCTGCTCGCGGACATGCCGGCGAATGCTCTCCGGCGTGCCCCGGGACAGGACGGCCTGCGTGTCGCAGCCTCCCCCCCAGAAGGTCATCGCGTCGCCGAAATCTCTCTTCAATCCCGCCGCATCCATCCCCCTGCATGAGATCTGGACCGGGTTGATCGCGTCGAGTCCGGCGTCGATCAGATCGGGGAGCAACTCGCGTACCCCGCCGCAGCAATGGAGCAGGATCTTCACGTCCGCGATCTCCTTCGCCCTCTTCCACATGCGGGCCTGCCGGGGCTTGAAATACTCCCGGTACATCTTGGGGGACATCTGGGGTCCCGTCTGCATTCCCAGGTCGTCGCCGAAGAGCAGGATATCGATGGAGGGGCCGACCGCCGGGAGGAAATCCTCGAGGTTCTTCAGATGCATTTCAACGAGGTTGTCGAGAAACTCGTGCGTCGCGGCGGGATCCTCCGCCATAAGCATGAGAAAATTATCGTTGCGGTAGAGAAACTGACCTATCTCAAGCAGGTTGCCGCCGAAGAGGCCGATGATGGCGCGGTCGCTCTGCTGCCGGAGACGCTTCGCCCCCTCCGCCAGGATTCGCCTCCTCTCCGGGCCCGATGCCAGGGGGCCGGGGGGTGCTGCGATCGCCCCCCACATGCATTCAGCGAAGGCCTCCCCGATGTGCCGGTGATCCGGCTTCCCGTCAGCAAACGGATAGAAGGTCTGCTCAAAATAGAGTGCACCGTCGGGCATCTGGGCAACGACGCGCCCGCTCCGGGAGCGAATCACCCACCTCTTTCCCTCCCTTTCCGGTCGTACCCAAACCGGAAGCTGGCAAGGCGTCCCGTCCGGGAGGACCCAATCATGCCAGTCTTTCTCCTCGAGGGCAAAACCTCTGCCGAGCTCGATGGTGTCAACGGAGAAGCGATCGAGCACATCCCCATCGACGATTGCGATTTCCTGGATAGGTTCATGCACGCGGATGGGACGTCGGGGGAGGCGAAGGTGATCCCTCAGCTTCGCATAGGCAATTGCGGCTATGCCGGAGGAAAGGTGGCCGGCGAAATCCACCGGCACACGGTCAGGCTCACGGTGGTTCAGCGCGGCGAGCACACGTTCTCGGGGGGTCATGACGGGTTTTCTGATGTGATGGGTAAATGACAATGAGTGATGTACTCTGCGCGCGGTAGTTCACCCAACGCTGACGAGGGCATACGGGCCGTCGGGTATCACCGCGACGGAGGCATCCGCTCCGAACCTTTCGAATCCCAGCGCCAGCGCATCTTCGACGGTGGCGGCGGTGCGGACAAACAACCTTCCCTCATAGTCACGGTGAACCCGCCGGGAGACCAGGACGACCTCGGCGTGCCGCGCGGCCTTCGCGCACTCTTCCAGCTGCCACTGATCGATCACAACCGGCTGATCCAGGATTGTCCGCATGAAGGCTTCGGGGCTCGTATGGCTCGTCGCCATCGCCGTGAACTCGGGGCTCCCCAGTCCTTCGGCACATTCGGCGGCCACGATGAGCATTCCCCCTTTCTTTACCACCGGGAGGGCCGCGGTCACCCCTTTGACGGCCTGATAATAGGTGAGGTCGAGCGGATAGCCTGCGCTCGTGGTGACGGCGATATCCACCGGCTCAGGGACCCTTGCGCCGACCAGCTCCCGTACATGCGCGACCCCCGAGGCGTGGGCCTCGACGGGGTCCCCCGCAAACACACCCGTGATCGCACGCGCCCCGTCGAGCGACACGTTCACGATAAACTCGTGCCCCGCCAGCTGTGCAATTTCCAGGAGCTCTTCATGGAGAGGGTTTCCCTCGACGGAGCCCTCCCTGCAACGGGGATCTTCGAGAAATGCAGGGCTGTGGAGGGCTTTGATGGTGGCCTCCCCGGCACATCCGGGAGCGACCAGTTTTCGCCCGCCGGAAAAACCCGCCATCAGGTGAGGTTCGATGAACCCGGTTGTGATCCGCAGCTGCGCCTCAACATAGTGGCGGTCGATATGAACGGGGGTGCCCCGCTTTGTCGTCCCGAGATAAATCTGCTCATCCTGCAGGCGCGCGTGGTGGTCACGGACCCGGTACCGGCGGAGGATCTCCTCTCCCACCAAAGCGGTCGACTCTGTCTCTGTGCTGGGTCGGTGGAGACCGGTGGCGATCAAAATGGTGATCCTCTGATGCGAGATACCGTTCCGTTCCAGCGTGTCAAGAACGGGGGGGAGAATGAGGGAGTTCGGCATCGGCCTCGTGATATCGCAGATCACCACACAGGCACTCGATGCTCCGGTCGCCAGGGTTGCGAGCGGGTCCGATGCGATCGGGTGCAGGAGCGCTGAGCGGATGGCCGCGGCGGGATCCCCGAGGGGGCGACTCGTTTTCATCCTGAGGACTCCCCTGAGATTCCGATCAGGAACATCAATCTGGAGCCCGTTTTTCCCGTAGGCCAGGCGAATCTTCATGGTCCCGCTTCCGTTGTCGTACAGTAACTCGATCAGGCACCTGCTCCGGGCGGCCGCCGCAAAACCTTGCGGGGACTCCTCACAGGAACGAACTGTGAATTCTACTGTTTTCAGCCATGAATTACAAGACGGCCCCTGCAACATTCCCAACTTTCCAGGCGGTCAGCCGTATAACTTGTGGTGAGGGCGTCAAACTCCAACCAGCAGGGCTGACCATGGCAGTAATGAGACGGGTTTCGGAAGTCGACGATGTGGTGCAAAGGATCCGGAAGAAGATGAAGCCCTGGGGCATCACTCTCTCCTACCTCGCCGGGGAGCTCGGTGTCTCCCGCCAGTACGCATGGCAGATCGTGCACTACCGGACGATCCTCTCGGTGCAAAAGGCGATCGAGATCGAATCGACGGTGGACCGCATCATTAAGGAAAGAGCGCACGTACGGACGTTCGGCGACCGCCTGAGGGCGGCCCGAATTTCCGCAGGGTTTACTCTCAAGCAAGTGGCCGGAATGATCGGTTACACATGGGTGGGGGTGGAACGCTGGGAAAAGAACCTCTGCCGTCCGAAGCCCGGCGTGATCTGGCACCTGTGCAATCTCTACTGCGTCGGCGAGGATTGGTTCAAGGAGAGCGTACGCGAGAAGGATGCAAACAGGGGGGGCAGCTTCCACTATGAACACAGCATGGGGGTTCGCGGAGAACTTGCCGCCATGTACCTCGCCCCGACGCACCCTTCGGGAGGCGCCCGCCCATCCTCCGCACCTCTGATCAGTCCGATGAGTTTCCCTGACCGGCAGCGGGGCAGGGCCTAGCTCCCCACCTGATCGGTAATCCCGCGGCACCGCGCTGCAGGCGCTTTCCCCCGCTACGGCGAACCTCGCGTCGTATACTCATCCAGAAATGCAACGGCACGCCTCAGATGAGGGATCACGATCGAACCGCCGACCACGAGCGCGACGCTGAAAATGTCATACATCTCCGCGTCGCTCACCCCTTCCTTCTTGCACTCCTGAATGTGATACGCGATGCAGTCGTCACACCGCAGGACCATCGATGCGACAAGCCCCAGCATCTCCTTGGTCCTGGCATCGAGCGCCCCCGGTTCATACGTCAGAGTATCGACCCCGAAGAACCGCTTGATGGCGCGATTGTCGATGTCGAGGATGCGCTTGTTCATCTTTGAACGAAACTCGTTGAACTCTTCGACTCGGTCTGCCATGGACTTCTCCTTTCACTCCTCCCTCGCGACCGGAGCCCACGGACTCAGGGGGGAGAACGGTCACACTGCCGCTGCCGATGTGATACGCTCTTTCTTGAGATCGAGATTGCGGTAAAGGCCGTCGAAAGACTTCTCAAACGCAGCGACCCCTTCATCCTCCAGCTTCTTCATCACGAAGGTCATATCAATTCCCGCCGCCGCCAGGTCGCGCAATACCATCCGCGCCCCGGCAATATCGCTCTCGACTGTCAGGGCCGGCCGCGAGTGGTCGAGAATGGCCGCATAGGTCGTGGGGGGGACGGTGTTGACGGTGTTCGGACCGATCAGGGTGTCGACATACAGAAGATCGTTGTAGGCCGGGTTCTTCGTCCCGGTGCTGGCCCAGAGGGGGCGCTGGACCATTGCTCCTTTCGCAGCCAGCGGTGCGAACGCGGGGCCGCGGAACACCTCCTTAAATGCCTTGTACACCATTTTCGCGTTGGCAACCGCGGCCTTCCCCAGGAGCCCCTTCAGGCGCACCACTGCCTGGAGATCGGTGACCGCGGCGATCTTCTTCAGCATGAGGTCGTCGACAAGCGTGTCAATGCGGCTGACGAATACGCTGGCCACGGAGGCAATATGTTCCAGGGGCTTCCCCTGCGCCATCCTTCGCTCCAGTCCGCGTATATATGCCATGGCCACGTCACGGTAACGCTCGACGGAAAAGACGAGCGTGACGTTGATGTTGTACCCCTCGGCGATCGCCTGTTCGATGGCCGGAAGTCCTTCGGCGGTCGCCGGGATCTTGATCATCACGTTTCTCCGGTCGACGGATGACCAGAGCTCCCTCACTTCTGCAACGGTCGCATCCGTGTCGCGCGCCTTGCCCGGGGTGACCTCCATGCTCACAAAGCCGTCACGTCCTTTCGTCCGGTCGTACGCGGGACGCAGGACATCGGCCGCCATTTGGATGTCCCGCACCATCAACGCCCGGATCAACTCCGTCACGGCAGCTCCGGGAGTCCTGCCGAGAAGTTCGTTCATCTGCGGATCGTAGTCCGTGCTCCCCGAAATCGCCCTGTCAAAGATCGTCGGATTCGAGGTCACACCGAGCAACCCCTGCTCCGTCATCCTCTTCAACTCGCCCCCGGTGATGAGTGAACGGCTGATGTTGTCATACCAGATGCTCTGGCCGATCTCTTCGATCTGTTTCAGTTTGTTCATTGTCCGCCCTGGTCCTGTTCGATCGACAACATTTTGTTGACACGCCGGCGATGTCTCTCCTCCCCGGAGAATGTCGCCCCCAGAAACGCGCGCGCGATCTCGAGCGCCGGCGCGGGGCCTATCACGCGGGCCCCCAGACAGAGAACGTTCATGTCATCGTGCTCGACCCCCTGGTGCCCCGAATAGGTGTCATGGCACACTCCCGCGCGCACTCCCCTGATCTTGTTCGCCGCGATACAGGCCCCGACACCGCTGCCGCAGATCAGTATGCCCCGCTCCGCCTTTCCGGTCACCACCGCTTTCCCCACCGCCAGCGCGAAGTCCGGATAATCCGACGGCGTCATGTCAGGAGCCCCGAGATCGACGATCAGATGTCCCGAGAGCTCTTGTATGAGCCACTGCTTCAATTCGAACCCGGCGTGATCACCGGCGATGGCGACTTTCATATGAGGACCTTTCTCGCTGCGGCGACAACGGCATCCACCGTGATCCCGAATCCTTTGAAGGCGGCCTCGGCCGGGGCCGACGCTCCGTAACCGCTCATGCCGACGAATTCCCCTGCACGACCGACATACCTCTCCCACCCGAGTTTCACCCCCGCCTCCACGGCAACGCGGGGGACCACCGCCGGGGGCAGGACGCTCTCCCGGTACTGAACCGTCTGCCGTTCGAACAATTCCCACGACGGCATGCTCACGACACGGGCACGGATCCCCTGCGCACTCAGCCTCTCATAAGCCCCGGTCGCCAGCGATACTTCCGACCCGGTCGCAAGGAGGAGCACCGACGGGTCCTTCTCTCCGATGAGGACATAGGCACCCCGTTCAAGGTTCGACGCGGGGGCATATTTCACCTGGTCGAGCACGGGAACTTTCTGGCGGGTGAGGGCGATGACCGTCGGGCCCTGCCGGTTCTCCAGCGCGAACTTCCATGCGCAGAGGGTCTCGTTGGGATCGGCCGGCCGGATCACGACCAGACCGGGCATCGCCCGCAACGAGGCGAAATGCTCGACGGCCTGGTGGGTCGGGCCGTCCTCACCGAGACCGATGCTCTCATGCGTGTAGACAAAAATCACGGGATACTTCGACATGGCGGCCAGCCGGAGGGCCGGTCGCATGTAGTCGCTGAAGCAGAAGAATGTCGCCCCGTATGGGATCACCATGCCGCCGACCGACATCCCGTTCATGATCGCCGCCATTCCGTGTTCACGCACGCCGTACCGGATGTAGCGACCAGAACGGTGTTCGGCGGAAAAATCAACGACGCCCTTGAAGCGGGTGTTGTTGGACGGTGTCAGGTCCGCGGACCCGCCGAGCACGAGCGGAAGCTTCGGCATCAGGGAGTCCAGTAATTTCCCCTGTGCTTCACGCGTCGCCACGGTGGTGGCGGGATCGAACCACGGCACCGACCCCGCCCAGATCTTCTCCCAATCAGGGGGCAGGGATCGGTCCGCCGCACACCTGAACTCTACTGCTTCCGCCGGATATGCCGCAGCGTATCGTTTGAAAAGTTCGTTCCACTCCCGCTCGGCCCTCTCCCCCTTATCCTTCTGCAGGCGGAAACGATTCAGCGCCTCATCCGGAATGAAGAACTTCTTTCCGGGATCCCACCCCAATCGCTCCTTCGCGAGCGCAACCTCCTCTTCCCCCAGGGGCGATCCGTGCGCTTCAGCGGTATTCTGCTTGTGCGGACTCCCGTACCCGATCTGGGTACGGAGCATGATCAGGGATGGTCGGGAGGGTTCGCGCCGCGCTGCCTCGAGCGCCCGCCGGAAGGTATCCATGTCATTGCCGTCCCCGCCGACGGTCTGCACGAACCATCCGTACGCTTCATAGCGTTTCGCCACATCTTCGTCGAAGGAGAGCGCCGTGTCGCCGTCAATCGTGATGTGATTGTCATCGTAGATGACGATCAGATTGTCCAGCTTGAGGTGTCCCCCGAGCGAGCATGCTTCCGACGATACTCCCTCCTGCATGCAGCCGTCCCCGGCGATCACATAAATGTTGTAGTCGACGACCGGAAACCCATCGCGGTTGAAATAGGCGGCGAGATACTTCCCGGCGATCGCCATGCCGACGGCATTGGCGATCCCCTGCCCGAGCGGACCCGTCGTCACCTCGACCCCGGGGGTATGACCGTATTCGGGATGCCCGGGGGTGAGACTCCCCCACTGGCGAAAATCCCTGATATCGTCGAGCGAAACGCCGAACCCCGTTAGATGCAGGAGCGAATAGAGAAGCATGCTGCCGTGTCCCGCCGAGAGGACACACCGGTCGCGGTTCACCCATTGGGGATTGGCCGGATTGTATCTGAGGAAGTCGGTCCAGAGGACGTACGCGGCGGGGGCCATCCCCATGGGCATGCCGGGGTGCCCCGACTTCGCCTTCTGCACAGCATCGACGGACAGGAAGCGAATGGTGTTGATACAGAGCTCATCGAGTTCCGACAGACTGGGGTTGCGCGGGATGCGCACGCCGGAAGAGTCAGAAACTGTGGACGTCATTCGCCAGGAGTCAGGGATTGTGGATGGCCCGCGCAGGGGCTGCGGCAAGACAATGTCAAAGATACGGAAATATGATTGATTTTCAATCCGCCGGGAGCGCCCGGAGACTTTTGTAATAGTTGATCAGTCCGCGTGTCGAAGAGTCATGGGTCGCGACGTGGCCCGCGGACTCCAGTTCAGGCAGAATTGCCCTGGCAAGCTGCTTGCCGAGCTCGACGCCCCACTGATCGAACGAATTGATGCGCCAGATGACCCCCTGCACGAAGATCTTATGTTCGTACATCGCGATCAGCGCACCAAGAGCCCTCGGCGTGAACCTGCGGACGAGGATCGATGTGCTCGGCCTGTTCCCTTCGAACACCTTGTGCGGGAGCAACCGATCAAGCGCGTCTCCCGACAGCCCTGCGGTCATCAATTCCTTCCTTGCTTCATTGGAGGTTTTCCCCCTCATCAGGGCCTCCGTTTGGGCAAAGAAGTTGGAGAGAAGAAGCGTATGGTGCGTGCCGACGGGGTTGTATGATTCCGCAGAAGCGATGAAATCAGCCGGGACGAGCTTCGTCCCCTGATGGATGAGTTGATAGAACGCGTGCTGGCCGTTGGTTCCCGGTTCCCCCCAGACGATCGGACCGGTTGAATAGTCCACACGCGCGCCGTCGCGCGTCACCGATTTCCCGTTGCTCTCCATGTCCCCTTGCTGGAAATATGCCGGAAATCTGTGGAGATACTGGTCGTAGGGGAGGATGGCGTGCGACTCTGCCCCGTAGAAATTGTTGTACCAGATGCCCAGGAGAGCGAGGATGAGGGGGATGTTCTCCTCGAGAGGGGCGCGCCGGAAGTGCTCGTCCATCGCATGGGCCCCGGCCAGCAAGGCCTCGAAATTGTCCATTCCGATCGCCACCGCAACCGATAGTCCGATCGCCGACCAGAGCGAGTAGCGCCCCCCCACCCAGTCCCAGAATTCGAACATGTTTTTCGTGTCAATGCCGAACGCCGAGACTTCCTTCGCATTGGTCGAAAGGGCGACAAAGTGTTTTGCCACCGCTCCGGGGTCACGTACACTCCGGAGTAACCATTCCCGCGCGGTGGTGGCGTTGACCACGGTTTCCTGTGTTGTGAATGTCTTGGAGGCAACAATGAACAGAGCGGTCTCCGGATCGAGTCGCTTCAGCGTTTCTGCGATATGCGTGCCGTCGACGTTCGATACGAAATGGACGCGCGGACCATCCGTCCCCTCATGCTTCAGGGCCTCGGTTACCATCACCGGACCGAGGTCCGAACCGCCGATACCGATATTCACGACGTCAGTGATCCTCTTTCCGGTACATCCCGTCCAGCCACCCCCCCGCACGGCCTCGCTGAACTCCCGCATGTGGGCGAGCACCCGGTTCACTCCCGGCATGATGTCGCGGCCGTCCACCATGACGGGACGGTTCGAACGGTTACGGAGGGCGACGTGCAGCACGGCCCGGTTCTCGGTGATATTGATCTTTTCTCCGTCGAACATGCGCTCGCGCCAGCGTTCGATATCCGACTGCCGCGCGAGCGCGTGCAGGAGCCCCATCGTCTCCGTCGTGACGCGGTGCTTCGAATAGTCGACGAGCATATCCTCCCAGCGGAGGCTGAACCGTTTGAACCTGTCCGGATCCGCAGCAAAAAGGTCCCGCATATGTTCGTGCGCAATCACGGCGTGGTGCTCTGCCAGTGCCTTCCAGGCCGGCGATTCACTCAGGGAGTGCATTGGTCTCTCCTCCGTCGTTTGTGGCTTCCTCTCCAGGGGAAGTCCAACCTGTTGCGGTTCTCCGCGCGGATGGCTACTTTGGATCATCATACCATCTCCGCGGCCATCTGCCCATGACACTGACGCTGACCCGCCCCATTGTCTTCTTCGATCTGGAAACGACGGGAACGGACGTAGCAAAGGACAGGATCGTCCAGATCTCGGCCTTGAAGCTGCATCCCGACGGCACCGAAGAGGTCAGAACCCGCCTGCTCAATCCGGGAATGCCCATCCCGCCGGGCGCCACCGCCGTGCACCACATCAAGGATGCGGATGTCGCGGAGGAACCGTCATTCGCCGAGCTCGCGAAGAGCATTCAGGAATTCTTCCGCGGAGCGGACGTCTCAGGATTCAATTCCAACCGGTTCGATCTCCCTCTCCTGGTCGAAGAGTTCATCCGCTGCGGACTGACCTTCCCGGATCCGGAGACACGGTTCATCGACGTGCAAACCATCTACCATAAGAAAGAGGAGCGCACGCTGGCCGCCGCCTACCGTTTCTACTGCCAGAAGACCCTGGAGAACGCACATGACGCCGAAGCCGACGTGCGCGCCACGCTCGAGGTGTTCCGCCGGCAGCTTGAGCACTACGACGACATCGGACGAACGGTGGACGAGATTCACGCTTTCTGCGAAAGCAACACGATCGTCGACTTCGCGCGGAAGCTGACGAAGAACGAACGGGGTGACATCGTCTACAATTTCGGCAAGAACAGGGGAAAACGGGTGCTCGATGACCCCGGATACGCGGAATGGATGCTCGGCGGCGACTTTCCCGAAAGCACGAAGGCCGTGCTAAGCCGGCTGCTGAAGGCGGGGGGACGATAAACTGCCGCGTTTCTCTTCATGATCCCGCCCCCTTTCCGAGCGCTTCCACCACCATCCCGGCCGTGATCACCTCCGGCAGAACGATCGGCGTGTTCGGCCTCCCCGGCGCAAAGATGACATAGAGCGGCACCCCCGACCGTCCGAACTTCGCGAGTAGTTTCGTAATATCGGGGTTCCGGTTCGTCCAGTCCGCCTTGACGGCAAGCACATTGAGCTCCTTGAATTTTCCGACGACCGTCCTGTCATTGAGCACGGTTTTTTCGTTGACCTTGCATGTCAGACACCATTCGGCGGTGAAGTCAACGAAGACGGGACGGTCTCCTCTGATATCCGCCTCCAGTCCGGCGAGCGTGAAGGGGGTCCATGTGATCCCCTCCCCCTGCACTGCCTCCGTCGCCGCGGGCACCCCGGCGATCAGTGACCGAATGTCGAGCGCCGATTCAAGAAACACAACGTAGCCGGTCACCACGATCGCCACGGCGGCAATCCAGGTGAGGCGGGACCTGGGGCGCGACGCCGCGAGCGTGGCAAACCGTCCGACGAGCCAGCAGGCGATACCCACCGCAATCAGGAATGCTCCGGTCCAGATCACGGCTTCCATACCCAGTTGCTTCCCGAGGATGTAGAGAAGCCAGAGAAGCGTGGCCATCATCAGGAATCCCATGAATTGTTTCGCGGTGACCATCCACTCTCCCGGCCTGGGAAGGTAGCGCAACCACGCGGGGCGTGCCGTGAGGATCAGGTAGGGGAGCGACATGCCAAGAGCGACGCTCGCGAAGATCAGCAGGATCATCCACCAGGGCTGGGAGAATGCGAACCCGAGCGCGCTTCCGAGGAAGGGGGCCGTGCAGGGGGTCGCAAGAATCGTCGCGAAGACTCCCTCGGCAAACGATGCCCCGTAGCCCGTCCCTCCCTGCTGCTGCGTGACCATCGAGCTGATGCCGCTCACCGCCGCGCCGGGGAGCTGGACCTCAAAGACGCCAAAGAGGCTTAGGCCGAAGGCGAACACCACCGCCGCCATCGCTATCACGAAGAGCGGTTCCTGGAACTGGAAACCCCATCCGACCTGTTGACCCGCGAGCTGGAGCAGGATGACGACGAGGGCGAGGGCGAGAAAAGAGGCGAGGATCCCCGCGCAGAAGGACAGCCCCAGCCGCTTGATTCTTGCCGGTTGATCGCCCGCCATCCTGACGAGGCCGAACACCTTCAGCGCGATCACGGGGAGGACGCACGGCATGATGTTCAGGAGAAGTCCGCCTATCAGCGCAAACAGGAAGAACGTGTACACCGGCGGCATCCCCCGGCCCGTTTCAAAGGTTTGATCGAGAAGGGAGGTCCGGGCTTCTCCTCCCGTTGAGAGCGTCGCGCAAAATTCGGGGGGAAGCCGCACCTCGACCGATTCGGCACGCGGCACGCTCCCCGCAATGGCATAAAGGAGAACCCCGCGCAGCGTCAGCGGCCCCGCCACCGGTTGATAGACCGACAGCGGTACTCTCATCGACACCACACCGGCAGCGACCGACACTTGAATCCGCCCGATCACGACGTCGTTCAAAGGCTCAGGGAAGAAATCAGGCGCGCCTTCCCCCCCGATGACCAACCCCGCCGCGCCCGCCGGGGCGAGACGGATCTCAATGGCACTCTTCGCAAAGCCCGTGGTCAACGTGATCTCCCCCCCGGGTGAATACGGAGATGGGATGAGCCCGCGATATTTCGCAAACAACTCTTCATGAGCGCCTCCCCCTCCTTTCACCCCCACCGGAAGGGTGAGCCTCACCGTCGCTTCACCGGGGACGCAGGTGTGCTCGCACTCCAGCCAATCGAGCTTGGCGGAGATTGTGACGCTGGTTCCCGGCGCGACCGTGGGGGGAACCCTGAAGGGAACCAGGAGCATGTTCTCGTCAGCATAGCCGTAGGTCAGCACATCTCCGGTTTCGATGAGTTTGTGCGGAAGGGGCCAGAGGATGTCGCCCGGAGTGAACCCGGGAGGTGCGGTCCACAACACGCTCGTCGGGAGTCCTGCTTCGCCCGGGTTCTTCCAGTAGGTGTGCCAGCCCTTCTGCATCGTCATCAGTATCCCGACGGTGAACGGTTCCCCGGGAACGATCGTCCTGGCATCGGCGAGGAGGCGGACCCTGGTGTGGGGTCCCGCAAGAGAAGCGTGCGAAGAGGAGAGAATGGCGATCACCGCGGCACAGGCGGACCAGCGGAGAGTCCTGTTCATGCGCATCCTCCCGATGTGTGATTGCTCGTGCGGCGGAAAAAGAAAAAAGGTGGCCGGGGCCACCTTGTGACAACACAGGCGCGGAGAGGAGCTACTTCTTCTCCGCTTCGTCCACGTCGTGCAGAAAGTTCTTCTTCCATCGCTTCCTGATCAGTAGCACGAGGTAGCCGAAGATCCCCAGGGCGACAACGCCGATGAGGATGATGTTCTGGCTGAGGAAGTCGACACTTTCCGGCTGTTGTTGCATAGTTTGACCGTCCGTTCGTTCACCGTGACTATCGTTGTACGTCACATAAACGAATTTGTTGCCCCGATGGAATATAAGTATTCCCTGGAGTCAATGCAAGGCGAAGCACCCGCTCATCGTTCGCTCATCGTTCGATCCATTTGTGGAACAGCAGCTCCAGTTCCTCCGCCGGCATGCCGGGACCCCCGTACCGGCCGGCGGCAAGGCGTTGCCGGAGCGCTTCATAGAGCGAGACGGCGGCCGCCACGCTCACGTTCAGGCTCTGGATCATTCCCATCATCGGGATGTGAAAATTGCCGTCCGCCTTCTCCGCCGCCTCGTCGGAAACGCCCCGGTGTTCGTTCCCCAGCACGAGCGCCACCGGCACGGTCAGGTCGAGATCATAAAGCGAGACCGCCCCCGCGCTGAGATGCGTCGCATAGATGCGGAATCCCCCCTGTCGCAGGGCAGCATAGCACTCGTCCACGGTGGTGTACGATCGCCGTTCGAGCCACTTGTTCGCGCTCGAGGAGCTTTTTCTTCCGACGCGTGGAAACTTTTCCACGTTGTACAGGAGGTCGACGCACAGGACCCCCACCGCATCGCACGAGCGGAGCACCGCGCTCACATTGTGCGGATCGTGGATGTTCTCCATCACCACGGTGAGGTCGGGCTGGCGTTGCGCGAGGACACGGCGGAACTTCCCGGCGCGTCGTTCACTCGGCGGCATTCTTTCCCTCCGGCGCAGACCCACGGCGTTCACCCGCCTTGAGGCGGTAGTAGTCGCTCTGCTTCGGGTCGCCCGCAAATGCATAGAGCTCCGCCAGGCACCGATAGAGAGGCACCGGGTCGGAGACCCGGGTCAGCCCCTTCAAGACGAAATCAATGAGCCCGCCGAGCGGTGGAATGCTCAGATCGGGATCGTAACATTCACATACTTTCAGATAGGGCTCCACGGCGGTGGGTTTGACCGTGGCGGCCTTCCTGTAATAATGGACCGCGAGTTCGTGATTGTCGCTCGAGGAGTAGGTCGCCTCGAACATCCCCGCAAGCCAGAGAAAGACATCGAAGGCAAGCGCAGGAAATTCGCCCGCCAGCTTTTCGCCGAAGAGACGGACTTCGTCGGGGGTCAGTGAATGGTTCCAGAAGAGGAAGCGGTAGGGGTCCAGATCGGCAACCTGTTGCGCAAGGGCGGACTGGAAAACATCGAAAATTTCATTGAAGTCCGTCGACGTCGAGAAACACTGCCGTATTTCGTTCAGGGTGTACGTGCGCATCGGGTCGATGCGGCCTGGTCCGCGCGGGAATTGCGTGACCACGGTCGCCGGTGTGAGGGAGGGCAGAGGCGCGCCGCACGGTGCGGCCGCAAATTCATCCCGAACATAGCAAACCATGCGGTGAAAAGCAACATTGCCGTGCGGCCCGGACAGATCGCCGGCCTAGTTTCTATCCTCCCCCTCTTGAATTATCTCCTCCTAATTGCTACATTTGCAGAGTACCGTTCTCACCAATCCAGCAGTACGAGAGTCGCCTCTCCCGCATTTTCCTCCAGAAGTGTCCCGTTCCTTCCACCGGTCTTTGCGCAGAGAAGCACGTCCTGCTTCACCGATCGTCCACCGAATGACAAAGGAGCATCATTATGCCGCCAGCCGCTGATGCCAAGAAGAGCGCGCCATCCGACACGCTCACGATCACCGACAACCGCACGGGAAAAGTGTACGATCTCCCGATCGAAAACGAGACGATCAAGGCGATCGACCTCCGCCAGATTAAAGTGAAGGAGGACGATTTCGGGATGATGACCTACGACCCCGCCTTCATGAATACCGCGGCATGCAAGAGCACCATCACGTTCATCGACGGCGATAAGGGTATCCTCCGGTACCGGGGCTACCCGATCGAACAACTCGCCGAGAAATGCAACTATCTCGAGGTCGCGTACCTTCTGGTCAACGGAGAGCTGCCCACGAAGGGGGAGCTCGAAGACTGGACCAACCACATCACGGTGCACACGTTCGTCCATGAAAACATCAAGAAGTTCATGGACGGCTTTCATTACGACGCGCACCCGATGGGGATGTTCGTCAGCGCCGTCGCGGCCCTCTCGACGTTTTACCCCAGCGCGAAGCGCATCACCAACCCCGAAGAACGGAAGCTGACGATCTACCGGCTCCTCGGGAAGGCGCCCACACTCGCTGCCTATGCCTACCGCCACAGCGCAGGCATGCCCTACGTCCACCCTGACAATGACCTCGAATACGCCGGGGATTTCCTCAGCATGATGTTCAAAATGGCCGAGCCGAAGTACAAGCCGGACCCGGTCCTGGCGAAGGCTCTCGACACGCTGTTCATCCTCCACGCCGACCACGAGCAGAATTGCAGCACCTCCGCGATGCGCGGCGTGGGGAGCTCAAAAGTAGATCCATTCAGCGCGGCGGCGGCGGCATCGGCGGCCCTCTACGGCCCGCTCCACGGCGGCGCCAACGAGGAAGTCCTCCGCATGCTCGACCATATCGGCAGCATCAACAACATCCCGGCGTTCATCAAGGAGGTGAAGGAGGGTCGCGGACGCCTGATGGGATTCGGCCACCGCGTGTACAAGAACTTCGATCCCCGGGCGACGATCATCAAGAAGCTCGCCGACCAGGTTTTCGAAGTGACCGGCCGCAATCCGAAACTCGACATCGCTCTTGAACTCGAACGGATCGCGCTGCAGGACGACTACTTCATCAAACGGAAACTCTATCCCAACGTGGACTTCTATTCCGGCCTCATCTACCAGGCGCTGAAATTCCCCGTGGACATGTTCCCCGTGCTCTTCGCCATCGGGCGCATGTCGGGCTGGCTCTCTCAGTGGCAGGAGATGCTTCTCGATGAGGATCAGAAGATTGCGCGCCCGCGGCAGATCTACCTCGGTCAGCCGAAGCGCGACGTGGTCATGCTGAGCCAGCGATAAAGACCGGAGCGGCAGGGGCCGGTACGCGGCTCCTGCCGCTGCACGGCTCCTGCCGCTGCACGGCTCCTGCCGCTACGCGGCTCCCGCCGCTCCCCCCGGCGTGTAGCGGATGACCTCCGCCTTTTCCAGCGTGATCAACCCGCCCCCCGCACTCCTCGTCAACAGTTCGTCAACCACTGGCAGGAAGGCCGTGATCTTTTCTTCCGTGTCGACGATCTCGACAACGATCGGCAGATCCTCGGACAGGCGCAGTATCTTCGCCGTGTGAATCCGGCTTCTTGCGCCGAATCCCTCGATGCCCCGGAGCACGGTCGCCCCAGCCATTCCCGCTTCCCGGGCCTTCCGGACGATTGTTTCGTACACCGTCCGGCCGTCGACCCTGTCCGCTTCCCCCAGGAACACGCGCAGCAGTTTCCTTTCGCCTTCCAGTTTCATGTGCATCCTCTCATCATGCCGTTACACGTACCGTCCGATTATCATCCCGACCCAGGTGGTGCCCAGACAGGTTACCACCGTCGCCGCCAGATTGGCGCCACCGGCAAGCAGATCCCCCTCCCGGACCAGAGCCATCGTCTCGTAGCTGAACGAGGCAAAGGTCGTGAACCCGCCCAAGATACCGATCGTCAGAAATACTCTGAGCCCCGGGGCCGCCGTGAACCGTTCCTCAAAGGCGGTCATCAGCACGCCGATGACAAACGACCCCACGACGTTGACCACCAGCGTGCCGTACGGAAAGTCCGTTCCCGAGACACGATAGACCTACCCCTGGAGAAGATACCGTGCCACCGCCCCGATCCCTCCGCCGACGAAAACGACTATGGTGTTCATGGTCTGATGATGCCAAAGGGGGGACCGAATCAATCATTGTGCGTTGGAGGAGAATTGCGTACTTTGGTGAAGCACATCCTCAACCCTCCATGACCGGCATTCCCATTCTGCAGACCTGTTTTTCCCGCTCCTGGGGCGGACTCGAACTCCAGGCGCTGGAGATGACCGCACAGCTCCACCGGCGCGCCCACACAGTCTGGATCGCATGCTGCGCCGGAAGCCGCCTGGCACGTGAGGCAGAGTTGCTCGGGCTCCGGGTCGTCACCTTCGACATCACGGGCTATTTCCGCCCCTCTGCCGTCTGGGCCCTATCGCGCTTCATCAGAGCCCACGGAATCCGGATCGTTCACTGCCAGCTCTCGAAGGACCTCTCGACGGTCGTCCCGGCCGCCGATCTTTCGTGGCTCTCGCCACGCGTCGTGCTGAGCAAGCGGGTGGGATCGTATCTCAGCAAGAGGGATCCCTTTCATCGCTACACCTACGCTGGCGTCAGCAGGGTTCTGGCCATTTCCGAGGTGATCCACACCAATGTCCTCGATACAACCCCGATGAACCCCGACCGGGTCCTCACCCTGCACGACGCGATCGACACGGAGCGGTTTTCACCCGCACAGGCGGACCGGCGAAGGGTGAGGGAAGAATTCGGCTACACGGACGACGTCGTTGTGGTGGGATTTGTGGGGCGGTTTTCGCCGGGAAAAGGACACGAGGAGCTGATCAACGCGGCTTCGGCCATCGGACGTGCGCGTCCGCACACACGCTTTCTTGTCGTCGGCGAGGCAAGCGCGGGTGAAGAGGAGTACGCAAAAGGCATCCGCCAGCTCTGCAGGTCGATGAACCTCGACGGCGTGGTTTCCTTCGCCGGATTCCGGCGCGATATCGCCGATGTCATGGCGTCATTTGATGTCTTCGCTTTCCCCTCGCATGCGGAATCCTTCGGTGTCGTGCTGATCGAAGCGATGGCAATGGAACGACCTGTTGTGTCAACCAACTGCGACGGGGTTTTGGATATTGTGGTCGACGGTGAAACCGGACTTTACGTCCATCCGCGGGACTCGGCCGAACTGGCGACGGCTCTCACACGGCTCATCGACGACCCCGCGATGAGGGTCCGATTAGGAAAGGCAGGACGCCAACGCGTGCTCCGTCTCTTTGACCGGCGGATACAAATGGAACGTCTGGAGTCAATCTATCAGGAGCTGCTGGGGGCAGACCGGGAAGGCGTGACGTAGGAGCGGGGGGCGTGCGTGCAGCCGCGCCGTCATTTGGAGGATTTGTCTTCGGAGAGGGCCCGATCGATCGCTTCGACGAGCTCGTGGTAATTGTACGGCTTGGTCAGGTAATCGGTGGCGCCGTACTTGGCGCATTGACTAACCAGGTGGGGATCCCCGTCGCCTGTGAGCATGATCAGGCGTGACCGGATCTTGTGCAGCTTCATATATTTGAGCACTTCCAGGCCGTCCATCTTCGGCATGTGGACATCCAGCAGGACGAGATCGTAGGCTTTCTTTGAAAGAAGATTGATCGCTTCCAGACCGTCGTTGGCCGTTTCGACCTCGAATCCCTCCAGGCTGAGATGGGTCTGAACCAGCTCCCTCAACGCAGGCTCATCGTCAGCATAGAGTAGTTGTATCGCCATGTTCGTGGCCGCTCCTGGTGTAATACACGCACATTATAGCAACATAACTACAGAAGATTTGTGACAAAAGTCAACTATAGAAAAGAATGTCAAGAGAAAATACTTCACCATCAGCGAAGCAAAGGCGTCGTTTTCTGACATTCCGCCACACTTCCGTGGTTGAGCGCAATGTTTAGACTCGTCTCCCTGTTGTTGGAGCGTCTTTCTTTGCGCGGGTGCGTGTTCTATTCAACTATCTGAGCTCTCTTGCGGGCTACGGCAAATTCGAGTATACACGGGAGGGGGTTAACCAAGACACTGTCGTCTGCCTCTTCTGCAAAGCAGATAAGGCGCGCATTGACTTTTTTGAACTCTCCCTCCAACTCTGAAGACCCGTCCATGAGCAGGGATCTCTCAGATTCACACGGGGCTGCTCTCACACCAGAGAAGCGTGCGGCTGCATTATGATAGGCTCTTCTATATGGCCTTCTGTACCTTGCCCCTCCAACGATATGGTTCGTAGCGTGTGCTACTCTTCAACATCCCGTAACTGATCCGTGCGATGTGACGGGCAACGGCGTGGCGTGCGTTGTGCTCGGCTACACCCTGAGCCAGGAGATGATCGTAGTATTCCCGCATCGGGTTCGCACCCTGGAGCGCAGCAATGGCAGCAGTCTTGTAGACGGACTTCAGGACTCTGCTGTACCGTGGCTTTCGCCGACCGTAGCTGCGGCCGCCACTAAGCTTCTCATGGGTGACGAGCCCGCAGTAGCTGAGGTACTTCCCTGCACAGGGAAAGCGCCTGGCATCCACCACAGTGGCCAGGATCCTCACCGCTCCAATCGTACCGATCCCGTCAATCTCCCTCTGGAAGCGTACCAGCTGGTTGTGCCGGGCCACATCGTCGAGACGCCGCTCGTACTGATGTTTGCTGCGCCGATAGAGATCAATGTTCTCCTGGAGAATCTCGCCAATAAAGGAGGCGCTCTTCCCGTTGTCCCGGTGGCCCAGTGTGAGGGCTTTCTTCTGGTTCAGGGCGCGGACTCCGGCAGAGACAACATCCTGATATGCGCTTACCAGGGTCCTCAGTTCGTACAATCCATTGTCGCTGTGGTAGACCTCCTTGAGTAGACCAGCCCGGAGCAGCTCACAGAGCTTTCCCGCGTCGATCTTATCCGTCTTCGGTCCATGGCATAGCAGCCTGTTGTGGAATGGATCACAGATCACAATCCGATCCGCATTGTCCAATAACTCCAGGTATAGCCAGTGCGCAGGTCCTGATTCCTCCAACGTAATGATCTTGCGCCCCTTGATCGACCCGAGGTACTCCTTCAGCTCCTTCAGCTCGGCCGGACGCTCGAAGACCCGGGGATGATCATCACGGCGCGACATATGCCCGATGGCCATAGTCTTCAGGGACCAGTCAATGGCGACGTAGTGATCGTACATGATCGCGGACTTGCCACTGTCAAAACTTCGTCGTACCTTTTGGATACGCATACAGGCCTCCTTTCGTCGGTGAGATGTCACTTTGGTTATCCGGAACATACGGATATCTACACCACCACGAAAGTGAGGCCTTTTCTATTTTACCAACTCGCTGGAAAGGCCGGAGACTAGTGAGCAGGA
>Ga0315283_10001184_pt1 | contig 20656 bp, 17 predicted proteins | sample YL17G09_0_MG_FD_204541 | JGI IMG/M metagenome (GOLD analysis project Ga0315283, IMG submission 204541) | Sediment microbial communities from Yellowstone Lake, YNP, Wyoming, USA - YL17G09_0 | ecosystem: Environmental > Aquatic > Freshwater > Lake > Sediment | place: USA: Wyoming | collected... | reverse complement strand
ATCCGAAGAAGGCACGGCGCGGCAACCAGATGGCGGCGATCGGCATGCTGTTCGCGATCGTCGCGTCGTTCATCTTCATCTGGGGCGGCGGCCTGCTGCAGCCTGGCTCCAATGCCGGCACGCTGATCATCGTCGGCATCCTGGTGGGCGGCATCCTCGGCACCTTCGGCGCACGCCGGGTCGCGATGACCGACATGCCGCAGATGGTCGCACTGCTCAACGGCTGCGGCGGTGGCGCCGCGGCGCTCATCTCAACCGTCGAGTTCGCCAATTTCGCCGCGGGCCGGGGCGAGAGCGACCCGCTCGCCTTCGGGGCCACGCTGTTCGGCGCCGTCATCGGCTCGCTGTCGTTCTGGGGCTCGCTGATGGCGTTCGGCAAGCTCAGCGGCTTCATGGAGCACGCGATCACCTCGGCGTTCCAGAAGTTCCTCACCGTGGCGGTCTTCCTCTCCCTGATCGCGACCATCGTCTGGATCGGGATGGGCGGCGGCATCGTCGCCTTCTACACCCTGCTCGGCATCTCGCTCCTGTTCTCGCTCCTGATGGTCATCCCCATCGGCGGCGCCGACATGCCGGTGGTCATCTCGCTGCTGAACTCGTGCACCGGCCTCGCGGTGGCTGCCACCGGCTTCGCGCTGCGGGAGCCCGCGCTGATCATCAGCGGTACGCTGGTGGGCGCATCGGGGACGCTGCTCACGCTGCTCATGTGCAAGGCCATGAACCGCTCCATCACCAACGTGCTGTTCGCCGGCGTCGGTTCGGCACCGTCGGCCACCCCGGGCGCCGCGGGCGCGAAGGGCCCCGCGCAGACCGCCCGGGAGATCTCGGCCGACGACCTGGCCATGCTGCTGGCCAACATCCAGACGCTGATCGTCATCCCGGGCTACGGCATGGCCGTGGCCCAGGCACAGCACGTGACCCGCGAGTTGGCGGACATCCTGACGGCGAAGGGCGTGGACGTGAAGTACGCGGTGCACCCGGTGGCCGGCCGCATGCCCGGACACATGAACGTGCTGCTGGCCGAAGCCAACGTGCCTTACGAGCAACTCTTCGATCTCGAACAGATCAACCCCGAATTCGAGCGCTGCGACGTCGCCCTGGTGATCGGCGCCAACGACGTGGTGAACCCGTGCGCGCGCTACGACAAGTCCAGCCCGATCTACGGCATGCCCATCCTGGATGCCGACAAGGCCAAGAACATCATCGTGGTGAAACGCAGCCTCAAGCCCGGCTTCGCCGGCATCGACAACGAGATCTACTTCAATCCGAAGACCTACATGTTCTTCGGCGACGCCAAGAACGCCATCCAGAAGCTGGTGGCGGCGGTGAAGGCGGCCGAGTAGCCGCTTCACTCACGGGGGCGATCGCAGGTCGTGGACGGGCGGGACGCGAGTCCCGCCCGGTCCGCGTTCCGGGGGCCCGGCCCCGCGGGCGCGCTTTCGGGGATCCGTTTCGTTGCTGACAGCGGCCGGTGGTGGGCCTAGACTGGTGTGTGGGAGGGGCGCTCCGCCCCACCCACAGCCAGACGAAGGAGACCGTCATGACCTCCATCGACAGAATCCTCGACCGGCAGGTCGGGAAGTGGGAAGCGGAGAAGGCCGCCCACGTCCACGAGCCCGGCTCGCATGACCGGCCCGGAGCGACCGTCCAGCCCATTCTCACCGTCTCACGCCAGCGCGGCAGCGGCGGCACCATCCTCGCGGAGCGGCTCGCCGAACGATTCGGCCACACGTTGCTCCATCGCGACGTGATCGACCGCATCTGCGAGTCGTCGGGCTACCAGCGCCGCATCGTCGAATCGCTCGACGGGCACGCCCGCTCGCAACTGCAGCTCTGGGTCGAGTCCGTGCTCCGCGGCGCCTACGTGGACGCCAGCGACTACCTCAGGGCCCTGGTCGAGGTCATCTGCTCGATCTCGCAACTGGGCGGCGTGGTGGTCGTGGGCCGCGGCGCCAACTTCATCCTCGGGCACGAGCGCGGCTTCCACATCCGCGTGGTGGCGCCGGTCGAGGTGCGCGTGCGGAACCTGGCCGAGCGCGAGGGATTCACTGAGCACGCCGCCCTGCGGGAGATCGAGAAGAGCGACCGCGAGCGAACCGAGTGGGTCCGCAAGGCCTGCGGGCGCTCGATCGACGACCCGCTGGGCTACGACCTGATCATCAACCAGCTCTCGACCTCGATGGAATCGGCGACCAGCCTGGTGGCCGCGGCCGCGCAGGAGAAGTTCGGGAGGCTGAGGGCGGCCCGGGGTCCCGCGCTGGAGGCCGCGAAGTAGGCGGGGTGCGGCGCGGGCAGCGGCTCCCTCAGGTCGAAGACGTGTTTCCAGCGGCGGGGCGAATCGGCGACAATCGGCCCACCTGATGTCACCTCGGGCCGCGCGGTGGAATCGCGCGACGCCCCGCGGGACCACCTTCACGCCCTGATCGGGAGAACCGCATGACGCAAAGCCGCTGGTCCTCCGTCGTGCTCGCGATGGCGCTGCTCTGTGCCGTCACCGGCAAGGCCGCCGCCTCGGCGGCGCTCGACTCGCTGGTCGCCGCCGAGCGCGCCTTCGCCACGATGTCGGTCGAGAAAGGCGTGCGCGATGCGTTCCTCACGTACCTCGCGGAGGACGGTGTCATCTTCAGCCCGCTGGCGACCAACGGCCGTCAGACCTGGGAGTCGCGTGCCCCGCTCACCGCCACGCTGGTGTGGGAGCCGGTCTTCGCGGAGCTCTCCGCGGCGGGCGATCTCGGATACACGACCGGGCCCTGGGAGTTGAGGCCGAACGACCCGCAGCGCCCCACCGGCTACGGGCACTACGTCTCGGTCTGGCAGAAGCAGGCCGACGGGGCGTGGCGCGTGGCCGTGGACATCGGCATCGCACACGCGCAACCGATGCGCGGGCTGGGGAACGTGGACTTCACGCCGGGCCCGCTCCACGTGGCGCCCCGGCGCACCGCGCGCCCGATCGACCTCGCGGCGCTCGACCTGGCGTGGACCCGCGACGCGCGCGCGAAAGGCTCGGCGGCGGCCTTCGCACGCTGGGCCGCGCCCGATGTGCGCTACTGCCGCGACCTCGTGGCACCGGTGCTGGGACCGCGTGCCGGGCGCGAGATGCTGTTGGCCATCCCGGGCGTGACGCTCTGGAATCCGCAGGCACAGAAGGTCGCGCGCTCCGGCGACCTGGGCTGCACTTACGGGATCCTCGAGCGGCGCCGCCTGGGCGGTGCTGCGCCCGACTCAGCCGTCTACCTGCACATCTGGCGCCGCGGCGCCGACGACCGGTGGAAGGTCGCGCTCGCGCTCGAGAGCGCGCTGCCGGAGAGCAAAGGCAAGTAGGCGATTCCGGCGCGCGGCCTCGCAGCGTGCGCCTCGTCACGCGGTCAGCCGTCGCCCTGCGCCTGGCCGTCGCCCCACGCCCGGCCGCACTCCACTCAGTAGTAGCGCTTCACTTCGTAGCGCTGCGGGGCGCGCTGGAACTCGGCGAACGTGGAATCGCTGTCGAAGAGATACGGGCCACCCTTCCATTCGGCGCGCGGCGAGTGAGCGCCCGGCCAGAAGCGCATGCCGGTCACGGGGTCGCGCCGCAGCCCGCAATAGAGCGCCGGGTCCCGGCGGAAGCGGCGCAATGTCGCCGGGCTGGCGAAGCGGTAGGGCTCCCCGTTGACGCGCGCGTGGAGCGCCTCCGCAAGCGAACCCACCCGCGTCGGATCCACCGGGTCCCAGAGTGAGCGTTGCAGATGGAAGAGGGCGAACTCGGGGTCCGTCACCGGTCCCGACGGGACCGACCGCGACGCTCAGGTGAAGGCGGGCTTCAGCCCCGCGAATGGATTCGGCACGGGCGCCGTCTCGGCGGGCGTAGTCGCCGCCGGCGCTCCGGTCGAATCCTGCGTCGCAGCCAAAGCCCCGGCGCAGAACGCGACTGCCGCGAGTGCCGAGGCCACCGCGAGTGCCACCAGCGCGAGCGCCGGGAGGATTCGCATCGGAAGAGTGCTCGGCTTCGACACGGTGTCTCTCCGGGATGGCTCCTGCGACCGAATGGGTCGCAGGGCGAACCATTGTAGACGATGCGCTGGCTCTCTGGCCGCGGTCCCTACCCGATGCGCCCCATCTCGATCGCGCGCGTGGGCAGCGAACCCGGTGTGAGGCGTGGCGCGCGCGCGAGGAACCGACCGGCGCCACGCTTGACGTCGAGCCTGCCGTCGGCAAAGCAGACGCGCCCGTTCACGATGACGTGGGTCGGGCCGCCCTTCACCGCGAAACCCTCGTAGGGATTGCGGTCGCACTTCGAGTGATGGGTCGTTGCGCTGCGCACTGACGCGCTGCCCGGGTCGTAGAGCACCAGGTCGGCATCGCTGCCCACCGCGATCTCGCCCTTGCGCGGGTAGAGCCCGAAGATGCGGGCCGGGTTCGTGCTGCCGAGCGCCACCATGCGCTGCAGGTCGAAGCGGCCTGCGCAGACGCCGTAGGTGTAGAGCAGCTGGAGCCGGTCCTCGATCCCCGGCAGGCCGCCAGGGATCCTGGTGAAGTCGTCCCGGCCCAAGCATCTCTGTTCCATGGTGAACGCGCAGTGGTCGGTGCCGACCGTGTCCAGCACGCCGCCGGCCAGCCCGCTCCAGAGCGCCTCGTGGTGGCCGTGGCCCGCCGGGCGGATGGGCGGGCTGCAGACGTAGGCCGCGGCTTCGAAATCCGGCTTCGCGAACACGGTGTCGTCGAGCAGCAGGTACTGCGGACAGGTCTCGCCGTAGCAGCGCTCTCCCGCGGCCCGCGCACGCGCCAGCGCCTCGACCGCCTCGCGGCAGGTCATGTGCACGATGTAGACCTCGGTGCCGTGGAGTTTCGCCAGCACCAGCGCGCGGTGCGTGGCCTCGCCCTCGAGACAGCTCGGCCGCGAGACCGGGTGGAACTCGGGGCCGAGATCGCCCCGGGCGCGCAGTTCCTGCTGGAGCGCGGCCACCGCGTCGCCGTTCTCGGCGTGCACCAGCACCACCGCGCCCAGCCTCGCGGCGTGCTTCATGACCTGGTAGAGCTCGCCGTCGTCCACCATCAGCGTGCCCTTGTAGGCCATGAGCACCTTGAACGATGAGATGCCGTGCCCGGTGACCACCGCGTGCATCTCGGCGGCGGTGCGCTCGTTCCAGCCCGAGATGCCCATGTGGAACGCATAGTCGGCGACCGAGTTCTTCGCGCGCTCGCGCCAGGTGCGCAGCGCCTCGAGCAACGACTGGCCACGGTCCGGCACCACGAAGTCCACGATGGTGGTGGTGCCGCCGGCCACGCCGGAGGCCGTGCCGGTCTCGAAGTCGTCGGCCGAGATGGTGCCCCCGACCGGCAGCGCCATGTGCACGTGCGGGTCCACGAAGCCGGGGAAGATGAAGCGCCCCGAGGCATCGAGCACCTGGTCCTTCGCGGAGCGCTTCTCGAGGTTCGGACCGATGGCGAGCACGCGACCATCGTCCGCGTAGAGGTCGGCGACGTAGCGCTCGGTCGCGGTCACGATCTCGCCCTGCTTGATCAACAGGCCCATGGCGCCCCTCCTCCCGGCGACTGCACTCGAGATTCCGTCCACCACGTCCGCCATCACCGCGGGCCGCGGCGTCCCCGCTCCGCGTCACCGCACAACATGCACCCGCGCTACACCACCTTCAAGGCCGGAGCCGGGGAGGTGGCGGTGGCCAAACCGTCTCCCACCGCTCTGCAAAGGTCCCTAGCAGGCTGCTGAAAAGCCCTCGCGGACCGGCCGCGTACGCCGCGGCGATCCCGGGAATGCCCAAGTTCCCTTGGAAAACAGAGAGTGCTGATTCTCCATGTTGATCCAAAATCGGTCCGCAGCGACTATTTCAGCAGCCTGCTAGCACGAGCCCGGCCAGCGCCGCCCCACCGATGACCACCACGCCGTAGGTCACGACCAAGCCGCCGTACTCGTCCCAGGACTCGGCGACCTCGTGGTGGTGGGTCAGGAAGCTCAGGCCCGCGGCGAAGCCGCCAATCGTCGCCCCGGTCAGGGCACCGGACCGCGCTCCTCTCCGGCGGACCTGCACACCCCCGATTGCGCTCCACGGCACGAACTCCAGTGGGCGCGCCGCGGTCGGCGCGTCCGCCGAGAAGAAGAGCGCGGCCCGCGGCGGCCTCCAAGGCCGGCGCATGCGCAGGCCGTCCTCGCGCACCGCAGGCTCGAGCAGCAGCGTGGTGCCGGCCGGGCCGAGGATCCGCACCCGGTCGAGCCGCCCGATGCGCGCCTGCAACGCCGCGCGTTGCGTCGAGTCGGGCTCGGGGACGGCGCCCGCGGGCGTCGCGAGCGGGGCGCAGGCGAGCAGCGCAGAGAAGATCGTGATGATCTGGATCGGGCGGACCATGTGTGGACCAGCATACACCGGGACCGAGGATCCTCCGAGCGCTGGCCAGGCGATCGTGCCGGCCGTCGATCCTGCGCGGTCCCGCGCATCCGAACCACGCGAGAGTGCTAGACTCCCGCGCGACGTCACCCTGCCGGGCCGCCTGGCGACCACCCGGTGATCGCGAATCCGCCACTCGAGGTGGGACATGGGCGAGACCCGGGTTGATCTGCTGCACCTGCTCGAAGACCTGCGGGACGCCTATCCCGGCGCGCTCGAGGAGACGATCCTCACCGAGATCATCGCGAACTCCCTGGACTCCGGCGCCCGCGTCGTCTGCCTCATGACCGACCCGGCCACGCGGACCATCACCGTGCTCGACGACGGCGCGGGGATGCAACGCCGCGAACTGGCGCGTTACCACGACATCGCGGCCAGCACCAAGACCCGGGGCGAGGGCATCGGTTTCGCCGGGGTCGGGATCAAGCTCGGACTCCTGATCTGCGAGGAGGTCCTGACCGAGACCCGCCGGGGCAGCACGCACATCGCCACGCGCTGGCATCTGGCTTCGCGCAACAAGGCGCCGTGGAAATGGAGCCCGCCACCCGGGATCGTGCCCAAACGCGGCACGGCGGTGAGCCTGCGCGTCTCCAACCCGCTCTCGCCGCTGCTCGATCCCGGCTTCATCGAGGGCACCCTGAGGCGGCACTACCAGGCCCTGCTCGAGCCCATGTTCGAGCCGTTGCTCCGCGAGCACTACCCGCACGGAGCGCGCTTCGAGGTCAATGGGCGAGTGCTCGAGCCCGAGGTCCACACGGCCAGCCTGCCCGGATCCGACGGCCTGGCCCCGCTCGAGGTCCGCCTCGCGCGGAAACGGAAGCCCTCGGCCGTGGGTTACCTGGTGCGCGAGACGCTTCCACTGCCCGAGGACCGGCGGGGCCTCGCCATCAGCACGCTCGGCAAGGTCATCAAGCGTGGCTGGGACTGGATCGGTCTCTCGCCCACGACCCCAGAGCAGGTCGGTGGATTCATCGAGGTCCCGGCACTCGCCGGCTGCCTCACGCTCAACAAGGCCGACTTCATCCGCACCGGGCCGCGGGGCGCCACCTACCTCGCCTATCGCAAAGCCATCCAGGAGGTGGTCGCGCAGCAACTGGCCGCGTGGGGAGACGCGCGCGGCGAAGTCGAGGAGGCCCGGCGCCGCGTCACGCGGCCGATCGAGCGCGACCTCGAGCGCGTGTTGGTGGACCTGGCGGATGACTTCCCCCTGCTGGCGTCGCTGGTCGAGCGTCGCGAGGGCGGCCAGCGCCGGCTCCCGATCGGCCGCAGCGATCAGGATGCCCGCGGGCTCGTGGTGGCGGCATTGAGCGGGATCCGGGAAGTGGCGCAGGCTGGAGAATCACCGTCACCACCTGCGGCCGGGGCGGTGGCCGAGGGATCGCCACGTCCCGAGACCCCGATCGAGACCCCGCCAGGCGGGTCGGCCACGCTGCCGGGGTTGGGCGGCCCCCGGCGCCCCGCGCGTTACGGTCTCGCCATCCAGTTCGAGTCCCGGCCGGACGAACCCGAGTTGGGCCGACTGGTCGAGTCCACCGTCTGGGTGAACGAAGCGCATCCGGCCTATCGCCGCGCCGCAGCCTCACGCTCCGAGGGCTATCACCTCGCGCTCGCGGTGGCGATGGCCCTGGCCCCCCTGGCGGTCGAGCCGGATCAGGAACGGGCGTTCGTCAACCTCTTCCTCGCGAGTTGGGGCGGAGCGCTGGAAGAAGTCGGGAAGACCGGGCGCCCTCGGATCTCCCGACGCCGGCCATGGAAGTCAGAGGCACACATCCGGGACTCCGGGCGACCTCGAACGTGAAACGAGTCACCCGGGCCTGGAGACCCTCCGCCACCCGGCCACCCGGTTGGGTCCTGCACTCAGAGGCGGAGCGGACTCGACGCGCTGCCCACTACCTCCCCACCTTCCGCTTCACATCCCGAAACAGCGCGCTCATGTGCGTCCAGGCGTAGCGGGCCGCGCGCCCGCCGAGCCGCGCGAGCGGGACCCATTCGGCGCTGGCGGCATCGTCGGCCGCGTGCGGCTCGCCCGCGCGCCAGCGGCCGAGGAAATAGGTGTTCATGGTCGGGAACCAGCCGAAGCCCCCGAGGAAATAGCGGTCCCAGTAGATGCCGAGCAACTCGACGCGCCCGAGCGTGAGACCGGTCTCCTCCCTGAGTTCACGCCGCGCGGCGCGCTCGATGCTCTCGCCGGCCTCCATGAAGCCGCCCGGCACGTCGAGGCGACCCCGGCGCGGCAGGTGCGCGCGGCGCAGGAGCAGCACGGCGTCGCTCTTGAGCACGACGACGCCCGCGCACGAGCGCGGATAGTCGTAGATCAGGTAGCCGCAGCGCGCGCAGCCGATCTTCCACGGGCGCTCGCCCATGGTGCGGCGCACGGGGCGGCCGCAGCGCGCGCAGGGGAAGGCGGGGCCTGACTCCCGGGGGCCGGACCGGCAGCGCTTCGCAAGCGCTGCGCTCACCGCGCGCTCACGGTGATGACCGCCGGCAGCTCAACGGGCGGCGGCGGCACGTCCCGCAGGGCGCGGCCGTGCTCCCAATGGCCAAAGCTGGCGTAGCGGAAGCGGGCGGCGCTCACCACCATCTCGGCCTCCAGTCCGCCATCCATGGCCATGGCCTGCGACAGTTCCAGCGGCAGGTTCTTCAGCAGCTGGGCGAAGTCCCAGAGAGTGTAGCCGCCCTCGCTCGTCAGGACGACGATCCGTCCGCTGCGATCCTCGGCCACCGCGGTGCGGGCCGCGACCTGATCGCTGTGCCGCACGCGCACCTTGCCGTCGCGGTCGAAGAGCATGAAGGATTGCGCGACCTCGCCCCAGCCGAGTGAGTCGGGGTCGAGCCGCTCGCGCGTCAGGTCCAGCACCCGGATGGCCGGACCGCCAACTCGGGGCCCCGCCACCAGCGCGGCCTTGAAGGTCGGATGGGGCCGGCGCGAGATGATCTTGCCCCCGCTCACCAACAGGCCCATGTACGAGTAGTCGCCGTAGTACTGGCCCGCGTTGAAGACGGCGAGCGCGCCGCTGCGCCGCTGCCACTCCAGGATGTTCAGCGGCCGCAGTTCGGGCTCGCGGGTGAAGTGACGGACGCGGATGCGCACGCGCGACGGGTCCAGGCGCAGTGCGGCGACGGAGGCCGAACCGTAGCGGCAATAGGGCTCGCCGCGCAGCGTCGCGAACTCCACGCCAGGTCGCAGCGTGCGCCAGTGCGGGCGGGTGGCGCGCTGGGTGACGAGGAAGGACCCGACCACGAGCGCGGCGACCGCGCTCACCCGCGCGACGGGAAATCGCGAGCGCATCATGCGGACAGTGTGACGGCCGCCCGCAGGCCAGTCAAAGGGGCGGGGTGCGTCATCTTCTTCGGGGGCAGGCTCCGGCAGAGGGGGCCATTCCGCGAACACGGCTGGCGGCGACATCCTGTCGCCGCCAGGCGCCTACCGCATGTCGGCCGGACGGCGTCCTGCCGTCCGGCCGACCGACCCACCTTCGGTGGGTGCCCGACGTTCGCTCCACGGCCCCCTCTGCCGGAGCCTGCGCGCTCAACCACCCGAACCCGCGTGCCTACATCCCGGCCGAGTGACGCCGCAGCGCCTCGCGCACCAGCAGCAGGTCGCCGACGTTGTCCAGGGTCACGAGACCGACGAGGCGCCCCTGCTCGAGCACGGGCACGACCGGGCAATCCCGGCCGCGCATGCGAGACACCACGCCCTCGAGGGGTTCGTCGGCATCGGCACAGCCCGGGTTGGGGCTCATGGCCTCCCCCACGGGCACATCCAGGCCGCGGCGTTGCAGCGCTGCGACCAGCCCGGCGCGGGTCAGCACGCCGCACAGCGTGGCGCCTTCCAGCACCGGGAAGTCCTGCTGGCTGCCGGTCATCAGGTACTCGACCGCGCGGCGCAGCGATTCGTTCACATCGAGGTGCCTGAAGTCGGTGAGCATCGCGGCCCGCACCGGGAGCCCGGTGAGCGAGGCGCGGGTTTGGACCAGCGCGCGCTCCTCGCCCGCGGCGAGGAAGACGAACAGCGCCACGAAGGCCAGCATCCAGTTGTCGAAGTAGAACAGCCCGGCGACGCCGAGCAGCAGCGCCGCGCCCTGGCCGACTGACGAGGCGATCTTGGTCGCCCGCAGGTAGGGCAGGCGCAGCGCGAGCAGAGCCCGCAACACGCGCCCGCCGTCCATCGGGAAGGCGGGCATGAGGTTGAACAGCAGCATCAGCACGTTGACCAGGAGCAGCGACCCGATCAGGCCATCGCCGAAATGATCGAGGTCGATCGGCCGCCCGGTGAGCGTCATGAACAGCACCAGCAGCGCCGCGATGGCCATGTTCACCGCCGGGCCCGCGACGGCGACCAGCATCTCCTGCCCGGGCTTCTCCGGCATCCGCTCGAGGCGCGCCACGCCGCCGATGGGCAGCAGGATGATGTCGCGCGTGGCGATGCCGAAGCGCCGCGCGGTCAGCGCGTGGCCCAGCTCGTGCAGGACGACGCAGCAGAACACCAGCAACAGCAGCGCCACTGCCATTGCCGCCCGCTTGACGTCCCCGGTGAGCAGGCCCTGGTTGATGGCGATCCAGCCGATGAAGAGCAGGAAGGTGACGTGCAGCTCAACGCGGATGCCAAACAGCCTGCCGATGTTGACGGACCAGCGCATGTGTCGCCCCCGGAACGTCCGCAGTCTCGCACAGGGCTCACGACCCCCGCCAGCCACGGGTCGGCGCTGTGGGGCGGCGCGCTCACAGCGGTCGGGGGGATGGTGGGTGGGCGAGCGCGTGGATAATCAGCCGTCCACCCGCCATCCCCCGGACCGCGGGGGCACGGATACAGCGGGGAGGGGAGACGAAACGAACGCGCCGCTGCCGGTCAGGCCGCGCGCTCGTCCTCGGCGGATCCGTCCTCGTCGGGCTCGTCGCCGGCGTGGAAGTCTTCGGTGGGGATGTCCTCGCCAGCGTCGAAGAAGGACGTCAGCGCCGCGAGGTCGCGGTGCGCATCCGCGTAGCCGGGATTGATCCAGAGCGCGTGCCAGAGCACCCGCAGGGCCATCTCCAGGCTGCCCACCTCGACGCAGGCCGAGCCGGCCTGGTACCACAGCACCGGGTCGTGCGGGGAGCACGACAGCCCGCGCAGGGCGTACGAGAGCGCCTCGCGCTCCTCACCCTCGCGCAGGGCGATCTCCGCCGCCTCGGCGAAGGCCCGCGCGGCCTCGGCGTTGGGCGCCGGGTCGAGTCCGGGGATGAGCAACTCTAGTTCGCCCATCACCAGTTTCAGGGTGTGGGCCACATAGGGCTCGAGGCCCACGGACTTATGCGTGAGTACGCGGTCGGCCAGGTGGGCGAGCGCTCGCGTCACGTCGTTCAGGGTCGGTCGCGGCGAATCCGTCACGGCAGATCTCCAGGGGACCGGAGCCGCGCCTGCCGCTCGTTGGTCGTCGCTGGACCCACCCTTCGATGGGCACCCAGCAGGGCGCAGGCGCGCAAAGCTCACGGTCCTGCACTGGTTATCGGCAGAAATGCGATAGACTTGATGGATCGGGGGAAAAGACCACGAAAACGTGCTCAGCGCCTCGCGAAACGGGGTTCCGCGACCCGCAGGAACTGCTCCAGCAGGTTCCCTGCGACCCGCAGCCGGTACTCGCGGTCCGAGCGGATGTCGTCGATGGGCGCGATGTCCTTGAGCAGCGCCGCGCGCGCGGCGGCCGCGACCACAGCGGAGGGCCGGGCTCCGAGCAGGGCGTGCTCGGCACGACCCGCGCGCAGCGTGACGGGCGCCACGCTGCCGATGGCGACCCGCGCGAGGTCCACGCGACCGTCGCGCCCCAGGCGCAGCAGGCCGGCGAGGACAACCTTGGAGATGCTCTGCGCGCGGCGCGTCCCCACCTTGCGGAAGAACTGCTTCGCGCGCGGCGGGCGGGCACCGCGGCGCGCCGCGCCCCCGCCAAGCGGGCGCGGCGCGCCGGGGTCCGGCAGACTCACGGCGGCGATCAACTCGTCGGGCTCGAGCGCGAGGTCGCGGTAGCCGCGGAAGAGCGCCGCGAAGGGAACCTCGCGCGTGCCCCGCACCGAGCGCGCGTGCACCACGGCCTCGAGCGCCAGGAGCACGGGCAGCGAGTCGCCGGCCGGCGAAGCGTTGGCGATGTTGCCGCCCAGCGTCCCGCGGTTCTGGATCTGCCAGGCACCGATCTCCGCAGCCGCGGCCGCGAGCGCGGGGTAGCGCCGCCGCACCAGCGCGTGCTCGCGGATCTCGCTGAAGGTGGTCAACGCGCCGAGGACCAGGTGGTCGCCCTGTTCGCGCACGCCCCGCAACTCGCGCAGGCCCCCCAGGTCGAGGAAGCGCCGCCCGGGCAGCACACCCGCGTTGAGCATGACGAAGAGGTCGGTGCCGCCGGCAAGCGGCACGAGCCGCCCGGTGCCGAGCGAGGCGTGCAGCAGCTTCAGTGCGTGGGCGAGGTCGCGCGGGCGCGCGACCTCGAGCGTGGAAAGCGCCGCCCTCACCGCCCGGCCTGCTTCCTGCCACGGGGGGCCTTCGTCCGTGTCTTCACCTTCGTCTTCGCAGGCTTCGCCTTCGTTCGCGCACTCTTCACCTTCGCGCGCGCCCCCGGCTTCGCCGCGCGCGCCGCCCGCTTGCGGGCCGAAGCCTGCGTCTCCCGCGCCGCGGCCCTCACGGCATTCACGATCATCTGGTAGCCAGTACAGCGGCAGAGGTTCCCGGCCAGGGCCTCGCGCACCTCGGCGTCGCCGGGCACGCGACCCTTCGCGCGCTGGAGCAGCGCGTGGGCGGTGACCAGGATGCCGGGCGTGCAGCTGCCGCACTGGGTGCCGCCGCGCTCGACGAACGCGCGCTGGAGCACGGAGAGCGCGGGACCCTTCGCCAGGCCCTCGACCGTGACGATCTTCACCCCCGCCGCCTGCACCGCGGGCACCAGGCAGGAGTTCACCGGGACGCCGTCCATGAGTACCGTGCAGGCTCCGCACTCACCCTCGCCGCAGCCTTCCTTGGTACCGGTCAGGCCGCAGTCCTCGCGCAGCACGTCGAGCAGCCGCTTCATGGGCGGCACGCGCACGCGCCGCCGTTTCCCGTTGACCGTAAAGTCCAGCGCCAAGCCCGCGCTCATCGCGTCTCCTCCCGCCCGTCCAGCGCGCGCAGCAGCCGCTCGGGTGTGATCGGGATCTCGTCCACGCGCGCGCCGGTGGCGTGTGCGATGGCCGCCACCACCGCTCCGGCCGGGAGGTCCATCGGCAGCTCGCCCACGCCCTTGGCGCCGAACGGCCCGCCCGGGAACGGGTTCTCGACCAGCACGACGTCGAACGGCGGGGCGTCCATGGAGGTGGGGATGATGTAGTTCGTGAGCTGGTGGTTCCAGATGCGCCCGTCCTTCCAGCGCACCTCCTCGAGCAGCGCCCAGCCCAACCCCTGCAGCGTGCCGCCTTCGATCTGTCCGGTGCACAGCAGCGGGTGGATGGCCTTGCCGATGTCCTGCGCGGTGGTGGCCTTGAGCACGCGCACCTCGCCGGTGTCGAGGTCCACCTCCACCTCGACCGCGATGGCGCCGTAGGAGAAACACGGGTAGGCATCGCCCTGGTAGGTGTCGTCGTTCCACTCGATCCACGGTGGCTTCCGGTAGCCCCGCTCGACGCGCAGCGGCCCGCGCTGATCGAGGAAGCGCCGCGCCACGCGCTGGAAATCCGCGCCACCCTCGATCGCGCGCTCGGCGAACAACTCGAGCCGTTCGCGCAGCCCGCGCGCGCAGTCCTCGAGCAGCCCGCCCACCACCATGGTGGTGCGCGAGGCCACGGTCGGACCGCTGTCCGGCACGCGGTCCGTGTCCGGCGTCTCGACCAGCACGAGGTCGGGCGCCACGCCCAGGCGCTCGGCCACCATCTGCGTGAACACGGTGATCGCCCCCTGCCCGATCTCGGCGCTGGCGGCCATCACCCGCGGCCGCCCCTCGGGTGACAGCTCGAGCGCTGCGACCGAGGCGAGCCGGACCTCGCCGCTGCCGGTGAAGCTCGCCCCGTGCCAGCCGAGCGCGAGCCCGATGCCGCGCCGCAGCCGGCGCCCGCCGGGCGCGAAGCGGCCCGCGCGCTCGGCCCGCTCCGCGGCGGCGTTCTCGCGCTCGAAGCGACGGCGCTTCTCCGTCCAGCCCACGCGCTTCGCGGTCCGGTCGAGCACCTCGACGGCGCTGACGCTCTCGCGCAGGATCTGCCCGGTCGGAGTCTGGTCACCACGCACGACCGCGTTGCGGAGCCGGAGATCGAGCGGGTCCAGGCCCAGTTCGGCGGCGACGCGGTCCATGTGGCTCTCGATCGCGTACACCGTCTGCGGCGCGCCGAATCCGCGAAACGCGCCGTTGGGCGGGGTGTTGGTGGCCACGGCGCGCGCGCGGATCCTCACGTTCGGACAGCGGTAGGCCCCGCCGGCGTGCAGCGCGCCGCGCGAGAGCACCCGGGGCGACAGGGTCACGTAGGCGCCGCCGTCCATCACCACGTCCACATCGGTGGCGACCAGGGTGCCGTCGCGGGAGTGGCCCGTGCGCACGCGGATGAGCGCGGGGTGGCGCTTGGTGGTGGAGGCGATATCCTCGAGACGGTCGTAGACCAGTTTCACCGGCCGGCCGCTCTTCCAGGCCAGCAGCGCCGCGTGCCCCGCGATCACGGAGGGGTAATCTTCCTTGCCGCCGAATCCTCCGCCGGTGACCGTCTGGATCACGCGGATCTTCTCCGGTGGCAGCCCGAACATGCGCTGCAACGCGTGATGCACGAAGTAGGGGCACTGCATCGAGCCGCGCACCACTATGCCGCCTGCAGCGGTGCGCTCGCCGATCATGCCGTTGTTCTCGAGGTAGAGCTGCTCCTGGTGGCCGCAGCGGTAGACCCCCTCGACCACGACGGCGGCAGCCGCGAAGCCCGCCGCGAGGTCGCCCCGTGCGATGTTGTACTCCTTGAAGACGTTGTCCTCGCCGTGGACCTTGACCCGGGCCGCGAGGGAGTCCTCGATCGAGAGCACGGCATCGAGCGACTCCACGTCGACGCGCACGGCGCCCAGGGCGGCCTCGGCGCGCTCGGGATCGGCGTGCGCCAGCAGCAGGATGGCCTGGTCCGCGTGCTCGATCTCGCGCCCCGCCAGCAGCGGCTGGTCCTCGGTCAGGTGGGCCACGCAGTTCTCGCCCGGGATGTCCTTGTAGTCGGCGATCACCACGCCGCTCCAGTCGAAGGCCGGGTCGAACTCGATGCGGCGGATGATCCCGCGCGCAACCGTGGAGCGCACGGTGCGCCCGTGGAGCATCCCGGGGAATTTGAGGTCGTCCACGTAGATGGCGCGTCCGGTCACCTTGTCGGCGCCATCGCGCTTGGGAACGCTCACGCCCACGGCCGGTTCGGGCCGGAGCGTGGTCTTGTGGCGGCGGGTGCGGGGCGTGGAGGCGCGAATCATCCGGGTCAGGTTACGCTGCCGGACACCGGTGGTCCAAATGGGGCACCGGGATTACTTGCGGAGTGTCGGGGCGGCCTGATGGGTGCAGCGAATGGTTCGGCGGGAACCCGGCGGTCTCAACCAGCGCGGGTGGGCGGCCCCTACCCCCGCCCATCGGTGATCCAGCGCGCTAACTCCAGAAGGAAACGCTGGCCGGTCGCGAGTTGCGCCGGCGCGGTGAACTCGTTCGGTGACTGGCTCACACCGTTCCGGCTGGGCACGAACAGCAGCAGCGAGGGCACGCCGCTGCGCGCGAACACCATGGCGTCGTGCGCCGCTCCGCTGGCCATGCGGCGGTGCGGAATCTTGAGCTTCCGGGCCAGATCGTCCGCCGCGATCGCCAGCGCGGGCGACAACGCCACCGGCTCGAGCCCGGGCGATTCCTCCATCACGACCTCGATGCCACGGTTCTCGGCAATGGCGCGGCACTGCTGCCCGACCATGGCCGTCAATTCAACCAACTTGGGGCGTGCGGCGTGCCGCACCTCGATCCCCAACTCGCAGGCTCCCGGTATCGTGTTGAAGTTCCCAGGCTCTACCCGCAGGATGCCCGCGGTCGCCACGGCTGGCGGGCCGGCCTTGCGCGCAAGACGCTCCGTCGCCAGGATCATTTCCGCGGCGGCCGCCAGCGCGTCGCGCCGCAGCGGCATGGGCGTGGTGCCCGCATAGCGCGCCTCGCCGGTCAGCATCACGCGCATGCGCCGGCAGCCCGCCACCTGCTCCACGATGCCGAGGTCGAGCTCCTCGCTCTCGAGCAGCGCCCCCTGCTCGACGTGCAACTCGAGCATCAGCGCCGGATGAAAGAGCGCCGGGCAGGGATGGTCACCATCGGCGAGTGGTGCGGCGCAGCCGCGCGCGCGGGCGAATTCGAGCGCATGCGCCCAGGTCACGCCGTCGCGGTCGCGGACGAAATCGAGTTCATCGCGGCGAATGAGCCCCAGGAGCCCGCGTGCGCCGGGGTTGCACTGGCTGAAACGAGTCTCTTCGCCGGCGCAACTGGCGAAGCCGACGACCGGGAGCGCCTGACGATCGCGCAACTCGGCGGTGACCAGCAGGGCGGCCAGCACACCATAGGCACCGTCGAGGAGCCCGTCACCCGAAACCGTGTCAAGGTGCGAACCGACCAGGAGCACCGAGGGTTGCAACTCGCCGGGCTTCATGGAGGGGTCGTGGAAGAGGAGGTTGCCGATCGCGTCGGACGTGGCGGCCAGTCCCAAGTCACGAGCAGTGGCGGCCAGCCAGTGGTGTGCCACGCACCATGGGTCGCTATAAACGAAACGCGTAACGCCAGGGCTTCCCTGGCTGAAGCCCCCCAGGCTCTGGAGCAACTCCTCCAGTGTGCGAATAGCGGTCTCAGTGGGACCCATACGCAGGAATCACTGTAGACCATACGGTCGGCCAGGTCTATGCGCATATCGACCTGCGCACGGGCGGCCCCGGAGGCCAGCCCTGGAGGCCACCCTCCGCTCCCATGCTATCCTGCGGCATGCGTCGTTCCCTGCCGTGGGTTGCGCTCGCTCTCGCGGCCATCCTCGCCGGTTGCGCGCCCGGGGGCCACGGGACCGCCCGGTCCGCAGCCGGTGGCCCGCGTTACTTCGGCAGCGTGTGCCCGCCCCGCGGCGACGTGCTGCGCTTCAACAACGGCGCCGAGCCCGAGACCATCGACCCGGCGCTGGTGTCGGGCCAGCCCGACGGGCGCCTCGCCCGCGCCCTGTTCGAGGGTCTCGCGACCTGCGACCCGCGCACGCTCGAGCCGCGTCCGGGGCAGGCCGCACGCTGGGAAACCAGCACCGACGGGCTGACCTGGACCTTCCATTTGCGGCCGGGCCTGGTCTGGAGCGACGGTGCGCCGCTCACTGCGCGCGACTTCGTCTGGTCGTGGCTGCGGGTGTTGCGTCCCACGACCGCCGCGCGCAATGTCGGCCTGCTCTACACTATCGATGGCGCCGAGGACTTCAACCGGGGCACCGTCCCCGACTCCTCGCGCGTGGGGCTCTCCGCTCCCGACGACACCACGCTGGTCGTGCGCCTCGCGACGCCAGTCCCCTACCTGCTCCAGCTCACGGCCTACCCGACCTGGCTGCCCGTGCCCCGGCACGCGATCGAGCGCTGGGGCGAGCGCTGGACCCGGCCCGGGCATCTGGTCTCGAACGGCGCCTTCGTGCTCGAGCGCTGGCGTCAGAACGACCGCTTCGAGCTGACGCGGAACCCGCGCTACCGCAACGCGGCGCGCGTGCGGCTCGACCGGGTCGTGGCCTATTCCGTGGACGACCTCAGCACCTCGTCCAACCTCTACCAGTCGGGCCGGCTTGACTGGAACACCAGCGGCTACGTGCCACTGCCCTTCGTTCCCTGGCTGCGCGGCAAGGCCGACTTCCGCAGCGCACCGTTCCAGGCCGTCTACTTCTACTCCATGAACGTGACGCGCCGGCCCTTCGACGACGTCCGCGTGCGCCGGGCGCTGAACCTCGCGGTGGACCGCGACGCCATCGCGCGCGACCTGCTCAAGGGCACGCGCGCGCCGTGGGGCCGGCTCACGCCGCAGGGCTACCCCGGCTATCCCGCGCCACCATCGCTCGGCCATGATCCTGCGCGGGCCCGTGAGGTTCTGGCGCAGGCGGGCTTCCCGGACGGGCAAGGCTTCCCGAAGATCTCGATCCTGTTCAGCACCAGCGAGGACCACCGCCGCATCGCCGAGGCCGTTCAGGCCATGTGGACCAGGGAACTCGGCATCCCGGTCGAGCTGCGCAACATGGAGTGGGGCTCGACCCTGCAGGCCACCACCACGCTGCAGTACGACGTGGCGCGGCGCTCGTGGATCGGCGACTACCTGGACCCGGGCACGTTCCTCGAGATCATGCGCGGCGGCGACGGCAACAACCGCACCGGCTGGAGCGATGCGCGCTACGACCGGCTGCTGCTCGCGGCCCGCCATGAGCCCGACCCGGAGCAACGCCTGCGCCTGCTCGGCCAGGCGGAAGCGCTGCTGCTCGCGGACGGGCCGGTCATCCCCATCTACCATTATTCGACGGTCGAGCTGGTGAAGCCCTACGTGCGCGGCATCTGGTCGAACGCCCTCGACACCCACCCGCTCGAGGACGTCTGGATCGACCACGCCTGGCGGCCGGGCCGGCCATGACCCGCTACGTCGTGCGCCGGTTGCTGCTCTTCGTCCCCACGCTGTGGGTGATCTCGACGCTGACCTTCTTCCTGATGCGCCTCGCCCCCGGCGGTCCTTTCAACGCCGAGCGTGAGATCCCGCAGGCGGCACGCGCGGCGCTGGCGCAGAAGTACGGGCTCGACCGGCCGCTTGCCGTGCAGTACGTCACCTTCCTCGCGCGCGCGGCCCGGCTCGATTTCGGGCCCTCGTACAAGTTCCCGACGCGCCAGGTGCGCGAGATCATCCTCGAGGGCTTTCCGGTCTCGGCTGAACTGGGCGGCTGGGCGCTGCTGGTCGCGCTGCTCGCCGGCATTCCCCTCGGTGTCATCGCCGCGCAGCGGCAGAACGCCGCCGCCGACACCACCGTCATGGCCGTCGCGCTGGCCGGGGTCTCGATCCCCAACTTCGTGCTCGGGCCGCTGCTGGTGCTGGCCTTTTCGCTCGGCCTCTACTGGCTGCCGCCCGCGCTCTGGGAAGGGCCGCAGAGCCGCGTGCTGCCGGTGCTCACGCTCTCGGCCGCCTACGTCGCCTACGTCGCGCGCCTGACCCGCGCCGGGATGCTCGAGGTGCTGCGCCAGGACTTCATCCGCACCGCGCGCGCCAAGGGACTGCCCGAGCGCGTGGTCGTGCTCAAGCACGCGCTGCGGCTGGGCCTCCTGCCGGTGCTCTCCTACCTCGGCCCCGCCGCCGCGGCGATCATCATGGGCTCGCTCGTGGTCGAGCAGGTCTTCGCCGTTCCCGGACTGGGCCGCTACCTGGTCAACGGCGCCTTCAACCGCGACTACACGCTGGTGATGGGCGTGGTGCTCTTCTACGCCGCTTTCCTGATGGCGCTGAACCTGCTCGTGGACCTCGCCTATGCCTGGCTCGATCCGCGCGTGGAACTCAAGTGAGCCGGCCATGAGCGTCTCGACGAGCGTCACGACCATGCCCCCCGCCCTCACCGCCGCTGCCGCGGGCCCGCCGCGCAGCCTGTGGTCGGACGCGCGGCGGCGACTCGCCCGCAACCGCGCCGCGGTGGCGTCGGCCGGATTGCTCGCCTTCGTCGTGCTGGCCTGCTTCGCCGCACCATGGTGGCAGGGCCTGGCCGACCCGACCGCGCAGGATCTGCGGCTGGGCGCAGCACTGCCCACGGTCACGCACCCGTTCGGCACCGACGAACTGGGGCGCGACCTGCTCGCGCGCGTGCTCTACGGCGGGCGCATCTCGCTGCTGGTCGGACTGGTGGGCACGCTCGTGAGCCTGCTGGTGGGCGTCAGCTGGGGCGCGATCGCCGGTTACGCCGGCGGCAAGCTGGACGAGTTCATGATGCGCACCGTGGACGTGCTCTACGCCCTGCCCAACATCTTCCTGGTCATCCTGCTGATGGTCTTCTTCAGCCGCAGCCTGCTCATGCTCTTCGTCGCACTCGGGCTGGTGCAATGGCTGACCATGGCGCGGATCGTGCGCGGGCAGGTGCTCACGCTCAAGCGCCAGACCTTCGTCGAGGCCGCGCGAGCGCTGGGGGCGAGCGACCGCAGCATCGTCTTCCGCCACATCGTGCCCAACACGCTGGGCCCGGTCATCGTCTACGCCACGCTCACCGTACCGGCGGTGATCCTGCAGGAGGCGTTCCTCTCCTTCCTCGGCCTCGGCGTGCAGCCGCCGGACGCCTCGTGGGGCACG